>Ga0115549_1000013_pt1 | contig 224446 bp, 224 predicted proteins | sample COGITO_mtgs_1004_2_FD_87176 | JGI IMG/M metagenome (GOLD analysis project Ga0115549, IMG submission 87176) | Pelagic marine microbial communities from North Sea - COGITO_mtgs_100430 | ecosystem: Environmental > Aquatic > Marine > Epipelagic | place: Germany:Helgoland, sampling site Kabeltonne...
AAAGAGACCGCACAGTTCTTTGGGATATCGGCCACCTGCACCTGAAATTTTTCAGCCGAAATACCGAGAGGAAGAGGTCAGGAATCTAACTTGAGAAGTGGTACAAAAACTCCCGGCTGGTCATTAATGAATGATCTCGTTAATGAAATCCTCTGGAGAGCTAAGTCAGATAACGTAATTTAGGATTCCGACTTTTCCGACTGAATCCATGAAATGACATGAAAACAAGTTATATGGGGTGAAATGATGATGTTCACTGGAGAGAGGTTTTCATTCACAAACAATTGAAATGCCTGTGATTTGTGTTGTCCCCGAAGTTAGATCGGGGAGTTCGGGCATATGAGGGCCTATCTTGCTGCTATTAGAGGCTAGAATATTATAGCACAGATTGATTTATCGACTTTAACGACTTTTTTCGCGTCTTTAAGTCAATTCAGCCCTCATTTTGAAGACTGAATTGATTTTCTTTGTAAATGATTTCAGAGATTGGATCAATGACTAGGGATTTAAAACTGATTTGAGATAGGCTGAATTAGGTCAATTCTATTTCCATAAAGATCTTTGAAAACTGCGACTCTTCCGTAGTTCATATCAAAAGGACCTTCGATGAATTCAACACCTAAGGATTTAAACTTATCATAATCAGCAGTGAAATCATTCGTGTGAAGAAAAAATAAAACTCGTCCTCCAGCTTGATTCCCAACGCTTACCTTTTGTTTTTCATCGACGACTTTTGAAAGAAGAAGCTCAGAACCTTGCCTGCCTGGTGGACTCAATCGAATCCATCTCTTTTGTTCTAATTTCGAATCCTCAATGACAAAAAATCCAAGCTTTCCACAATAGAAGTCAATTGCTTCATCATAGTCTTTAACCAAAAGTGCAATTTGAGCTATTCCAACAATCATTTAAAAAATTTAAGGCATTTTTTGTTATTGGTCACGAAGCTAATGGTTTTAATCATTCTTCTGTTTAATATCTCTTGGCGATAGTTTACAGGACTGAGGATTTTTCGATAGACCCCCATGGAAATCGATCATAGGGCCTTTCTCTTGGTTCCAACAGAGTTATAAGTAAGCACTGCTTACGTAAAAGTGTGCAGGTTGGTCTCACGTTGCTAGTTTGGAGTCGGCATCGTTAAATCCAGCAACTCTTTGCTCGAGTAGTGGGGATGCTCAGGATCTTCGACATGCGTGGGAGCAACTCGGGTGCTGGGCGTGTATCTTCCATAGATGTAGCGATTAAATTCTTCTGAAAAATCTATCCCCGTACTAACTGATAGTTCTTTTTCAAACATTTCTGTCGTCACCGACGAGAACATGTTTCGTTTAAAGTACTCTTTCAAGAAATCTTTTAGGAACAATCCTCTCATATTAAGCTTGTGAGCAAGAAGCGAGAAAAAGGCCGAGCCCTTCACGTAGGAGTCTCTATCTGTGCTGCGTCTCCATTTTGAGTGCCCTGAAATCTTAGCGTTCTCAAAGGGGAGCGTTTCAAGATGCCGGTAGGCATCACCTCTCCACGTTGAGAGGCCTTCATCCATCCATCCCGCATTTCCACTGGCCGGCATCACTCCGCGAGCGTTGTACGAATGGAAAAGTTCGTGTCCTAGAGAAAGCAGTCCTGTTGCTGTCGCGCCGGAATACTCCATCCCCCCTCTTTTAAGCGAAGTTCCGTAGATGAGAACTTGCTCATGAGGGAAAGGGCCGTAATCGGCCTCGAGCTCAGCGAGAATCGTTTTTGTCTGTTGGAGGAATTGATCAGTTTCGACGACCGCATAGATATCCACTGGAAGCTTTCTTCCATCGATGGACGTGTAGTAGAAGCTCACGTTCCTTGTGATCGCTTTAGTAGGGAAAAGATGAAAGAACACGGAAGAACTTGTGAAGTGCGCAGGATAAGAAACTTCGAATGCGTTGTTGCTAAGTCTTGAAACATTTCCATTGGCCTTCACTGTGTGGTCGATGCTGTTTACACCCGTAACTTGAACGTTAAACGTCTTAGGATATTGATCGAACTCCACATTCGAAGGAATGTAGGCTTCGAGATATCTGCGGTCAGATAAATCTCCTAGCCAGAATCCAGAGGCGACACCTTGGGCATTGAAGACAACGTTTTCTTTAATCGTGTGCTTAAGCTTGAGTTGGTAAGTTCCGGCGGCCAATGGCTGGTTAAGCACTCGGTATATTGTTTGCGCATCAGGATCAGAAATCAAGGCCACTTCCACAGCGTTCCCATCGAGAGTGACATCTGTCGGGTCCGGCACAAGATCAAAGATAGGGTAGCCGGGTTTAATCACTGTAAAGTTGATCGTTGATTCGGCAGTGGCGGATTTGTTTTGGTAATTATAGCGAAGGTTGTAGGCGGCATTTTGAAAATCAACGAAGACTGCCTGGCCACTTTTATAAGGAAATGACGGAGGAGCAAGATCATAAGAGGCAAAAGCCCCCAATGAAAGAGTGACGAGCATGAAGGCAAGAAGAGTAAGTTTCATAAGTAAAAGCTTAGCCCTAAACAGGATTTAATCAATGGATTATTAGTAGGCTTTACTGCTCAAGCTTTCTTTTTAACACTCACTGTTACTCATCACTCTAAATTAATATGCAGTATTGAGGAGTTTTATGAGCGAAGAAGAAGCGGTCAACATCGATCAAATCAAAAAGATTTTCGCCAACGCAACCGGCGAGAAAATGATTGAAGTCACTCAAGACGAATATGATGCTCTTCTCAGTGAAGCAAAGAAGAAGAAACTCACCATCGTTAAAGCTGATGCAAGTTTCAGTTTAGTTCTTGAAGGCCTCACAATCAAAATCGTATGCGAAACTGAGGAAGATGAAGTCGATTGGGAATAAGACACCCGCATTAATTCCAACCAATGTTAATCTATTTTCATGAAAATCTTTTTTATACTTTTGATCATTTCCTTCCAGGCTCACTGCGGTGTGGCGGTGAAGAAAAATCCAGGAGCTTCCATGTCGTGGTTTCCCTCTGACCAGTTTGTCCGTCTTGAAATTGAGCAATTTTCCACTCTCGATTCTAAAAAAGCCACTATGCAGTTTAAGACCCAAGACGCAGCTGCAATAGCACAGCTTGTTACACGCATTAGTGGGCTTCCTTCACAGGGTGATAAAATGAAATCACCCTCAAGGGATACTGTGAAAACGAGTCTGCGTTTCTATCCGGAAGGAGAAAAAGATTCCTCGCTTATTGAGATTTATGACGTAGCTTTCAAAACTCCGTCTACTGGCTTTAATGTAGAGATAAGTGAGGCCGAAAAAAAGCTGGTTCAGGATATTAGATCTTTGCTTGCTCCTGGTCTTAAGAAAAAACTGCTTAAAGTCGTAGGTCTTTCTGTGGAAGTACCTGAGGGTAAGGTGACATTTGTAGGCAACATTTATAAAAAGAATGATGAGCCTGGAATGCCAACAATTGGGCCAACCAATGAAGACCATTTTGAAGTCGCGGATAAAAAAGGTGCTACTGAGATTATTAAAATATACTCAGGTCAAGTACCTCCTCAACCAAAAGCAGTTAAGGTCGGAAAAAATACCTACACCATAAATACGTTTAAGAGCTCTACCGGCGAAAGTCTTTATGACTCGTATTTTGAGATAACAAAATAAGAAATAGAAGAAATGCAGTTCCAGCAGCCTTTTACTTAAGCACTGCTTACGTAAAAGTGTGCTGGAACCCTAGTGATTAATCGTTAAATTTGAAGTTGATCTTCTTTTTCTTGCTAGATTTTAAATTAAGCGCGACATGGCTAGGATAATTAGTATTCAGATCTACATTATGTGAGCAAGAGTAGAAACTTGAAGTACTAGAATATTCGCTACATTTGGTAGTTGCAGAGTTACCTGCAAACCGATCATGCTTAACATGGATGTAAACACTCTTATTATTAGCAGTTCCGGAAATACTTAGAGATTGTAGTTTAAAGTTACAATGACTGTCTGGTCCTTCATACTTCTTCGGAACTAATATTTCATTGCCATTGATCACTAATTCCTGCACGCCCTCTTTTCTTCTCGGTATCGATACGCCCTCGTGTCTAGTGATATCATTGCAGAAGATGTTCCCAGCTCTATAAAAAGCCGTACTGCTTTGAATTTGGATTTCACTATTTACTTCAATAGGTCCTGCTTCTCCTGCAAAGCTATTGAAAGTTAATATCAGTAATCCAAATGAAAATAATTTTTTCATATCGAAATCCATTTTTTGATAGTGTCCCGTTTTCTGTGGAAACACCGTTGTTGTTTTTTTTATTGTATCGAGAATTCTATTTATAAGTGGTCAGTTGAATTTATTACATGGGCTGTCTAATCGTTAGACGATTCTGTCAGGTCCCTAACCTATGGGTTTTTCTAATCTAAAAGAGATTTAGGTGTCCAAAAAATGAAGGATGTTAGGTTGACCTTAAAGCCAAAGATTTTGCAGTTTTAGTGGGACTCTCAGAATGGCAGGCCTTAAGAGGGCCAAAATGAATCAGGGGAATGGGCTACCTAAGGTTAGGTTCCATTAAGTGTGCTGGAACTTTATGTTCTGCATTTGCTGTTGCAGGCGTTTGTTGCGGAGTTAGAAGCGGCATAAAATAAGCACAGATCAGCAAGCAATCTTGCGTCGATTCGCTGTGATCTCTTTAAGAATGGGCTCAAAAAGATCGTAGATGTATTTGTCTCGTTTCTTGAGAGAAAAGATCTTCCGGAGCTCTTTGTCCCAATCAATCTTCTTAATGCCCTCAGAAACGGCCGGCATTTCGTCTTTGGTAATGAGGTAGTCATTGATCGCTCGCACAAGATGCTCGTTGACCTCATCTTTGAGCACCTCGGCGTCATCCGGGCCAATAAGATCGACGAGAGTCTTAGTTAATTTGCCACCTAATAAGCTCCCGACGCCTCCGACAACAATGGCCCCAGCGGCAGTGGCCCAGCCAGCCGGGTTGGAAACGCACCACGCGACGAAAGCTGCACCACCCAGGCCACCTAGTGCCCCGGCACCCACGCTCCCACCTGTGACACAAATGTTCTTGAAGCACTGGAGACCGGAGATCTCATTCTTCGAGAAGCGATGGAGGTCTTTGATGGAGAGCACGGTCGTCACCACAACTGCTGTGATGACATTCGATCTGAGGACCTTCGATACGGTTGCCACCGAACTCCCACCGCTGGAGCTGACACCCCTCGCAACGGCGGAGCGGAGGGCCTCAGGCATTTTCATCGCAAGGATGTTCGTTCCACGCTCAAGCGACTTGCTGATGACTGTGCGGGAGATCTGCTGGGTCGCAATGTGGCTCACCACCGTTACACCGAACACTTTAGACGACACCTGCAGAGACGCGATGGTAGCTTCTTCGAGGCTCTTCCCAGACCACAGCGAGTGAGCAAACGTGATGAGGGCGGAAATCCCAAACGCATAAGCTGCGACCACCGCACCCGTTTTGGCATCGTATTTCAGCGACTCGATGGTTCCCGCTTTGGCCATGTTCACGGCCTGCTGGTACGTGGCGGTGCCTTCGCGGACTAGCTTCTTGGCTTCGGCGATGTCTTTTACGCCGGGAACTTGTCCTTTGCTAATCTTGTCTTCCATGAACTTGAGGGCCTGCTCATACTGGTCTTTCGGAACCTCGACCTGCATCGGAGTGCCGTCGGCGTTGAGGTACTTGTATTTTCCCTTTGTGAACATCGCATCGATCGATTCACCGGGGCTTTGGTAGTATTTTGTTTGGATGAACTCATTGTTCACGACCCGGTCAGGTCCAGACTTCAGATTGTTAGCACCGACGATTTTTGCATCGTTACCATTGAAGACGTCGGAGAGGTGGTTGAGCTTTTCGGCGGCAAAGCCGTGTCCGCGAGAGGAGTTGAGGATGTGGTGTTCATTAAAGTGCTGGGCGCTCTTAAAAGCACCGTAGCTTAGGCCTGCGAAGCTTGCTTGTTTCTTTGCGCTCTTCTTCATTGCACCCCTTTGAATCGAAAAAGCCATTTTACATGAGGTCCAGAACAGCATCTGTCGGAGCAGGTGATGGCGGGATAACCTGTTGATTTGGGCAATTACGAGGGTGTTAGGGGGCCTAAACGCCCATGTTCGTTGTCAGTCTAATAGTAAAAGAATTGGTTCCAGCTGACTTTTACTTAAGCAGTTTGCTGAAACCTCAAGTCTGAATCATATACTCCTGCAGATTACTCACATGCACTTTCACATCCTGCATCTTCTTCTGCATCTTCGCCTTCTCGGCTTCCGTCGACAGATTGAGTAGTGCTTGCTCAACTTCAAACACCGGCATCAACGGACTTTGAAGGTTGTTCGTGCTCTTCATTTGCATCACGTTCGCACATCTTTCATCAAAGAGCGTGGTGAGGATTTTTTTGGCTTCTGCCGTTTTGCCCGTCTGCTTGAGAAACCAGGCCCAAGCATAACTCTTCTCACCGAAGGTCGTTTTAACAAGCTCAAGGTGTGGTGTGATGGCCTGAATTTCTGTCGCACTCAACGACACATCCCACTTCGGATGCTCTTTGATTTTAGCGACGATGCCGTTGCTAATGTTTGCAAGCTGCGTGTGGCCCACATCTTGGCTATGCGATGAGATTTTCTCTACTTTAAGATTGGCGGCGACAGCAGTCAGATTTTGCATGGCCTGGTTGTGGGTCTGCACAGCGGCCAGAGAGATGGGGTAGGTCGGTGCTGGGGGAGCGAAAGAACCCCTGGGGCCTGCCATGTCGGCCGACGCATTCTGCGCCATTTTGGCAAAGGCATTTCCGCACAGAACCAACGCGACAATAACGAAGCAACGCATCTCAATCTCCAGTGTCAAAAAATTTCACTCCCTCTTATACTAAAGTCGTGAATGCCGTCGTTCAATCATTAGATTTTTGCCGTGTCTCTCTCCTAAGGCTAACGCTCAGGCGAAAGTCTTTGCGCGCGCTCTATAGTCAAACCCACACGCGTCTGGGCGTGGGTATGCTGCTCTCCACAGTTTTCTTTTTGCCACTCGCCATCCTTAGGCCTGAGTTGCTTTTAGCGTTTGGCCCGATGATCTTTGGCTATCCGCATTTGGTCGCGAGCTACCGTTTTACTCCGGAATTAAAAAGCTACGGGCTCTTCTTAGTCATGACGGCCCTGGCGATCACGCTGCATGTCTCAAAAGTCGGCGCGCCTCTTCCTTTTGGAGTCTGGCAGATTGTGGTGGCGACACTGACGCTGATGATTGTCCGTAGGGGGCAGTGGTGGGCGATCTTGGTGTGCGCAGGCCTCGTGAAGCTCGCGTGGTTGGAGCCATTGATGTTTGTAGGCTTCTCACTCTTGCTGCATAACTGGGTGGCGTTTTTTTATTGGATCAAGGTTTCTAAAACCCGGGCCCGTCGACAGGTGGCCTTGCTGGCAACGCTGCTCTTTATGGTGATTCATGCCTTGGTGCTTGGTGGGGGGCTCGATACGTGGATTCCCCTGACAGATGGCCAGGTTCACTTTGCTGGCAATGTTCAGAACACCGCCTGGATGCTGGCCTCTTGGTCCACGGATGCCATCGTTTGGTATCGCTTCCTTGTGATGTACGTTTTTGGGCTCTCGGTTCATTATTTCGTGTGGCTGAGGGCGATACCAGAGAGTCGCAAAACAACTGAGCATCCAAGCTCATTCCGGTTCATCGCTCAAGACCTGCAAGCATCCATAGGGAAGAGGGCCTTAATCTTCACGCTGTGTTTGTGCGCAGGAGGAATGATCCTGTGGCTGCTGTCGATGCCCTTGGGCGCGCAGGTGTATTTTGAGATTGCGATTTTGCATGGATCACTTGAGTTGATGTTTTTACTTCCGCAGCGAAGAAACTCTGCGGCATTACAATCACACAAATTGCAATAAACGAGGTCCCCGTGAAATTTCTTTTGCTGACTATTTTTTTTCTCCCCTCATGTACAATCGTCCGGTGGGCCGTGGGTGATAGCTCTCACGCCAATCAATCCTCGTCCCCGTCATCTGTCTCTCCATCAACCAACAAATCACTCTGGCTTGGATTGACGGCGGATGATCTTATCCTCCATCCTGTCTTCGCCACCAAGCAGATGACTCGCCGGCAGGCCTCCAACGGCATGGAAGTCATCACCTTCATCAACAATGGTGCGTTCGGTGCTTCCTGCAATCACGTGTTCTATCTCACGGAAAGCAAGATCACCGACTACCAGCGCGTCGGTCAGTGTACGGAAGTGGAAGACCCCGCGCTGCGGCCCACGAAGTAGCTGTATTGGAACCTCTTTCGAAAACAAGGCCCACCTTGAAACTTAGAATTGTTTTCTCTTTGTTACTTTTAAGCTCTTGCGCCTCGCTGCGGCCATCGCCGCGCAATCCGGATGTATCGAAGTATGACTTGGGCGGCCGGTGGCAGTCGGGCATACAAACGCTTTTCATCTCGTGCTACGGGCGCTTCGAGCTCGATCGTCATGACGACTATGAGGCGAAGGTTCGACCTCGCGTGGGGCGCCTGGCCCTGAAACCCATTAAGCACGCTGTGCCTTCCTCGAAGTACTCTGGTGAAATTCTCAGCATCTCAGACTCGACGCTCACCATTGATGCGATCTTCCAGATCGACTTCAAGTTCCAGTCACCGCAGGGGAGTCCGTCGGTGATGAAACTCGACGAGGATCTGTGGCAGAGAGTCGAGGCGTTCGACTGTCGCTGAGCTTCCACAAAACCAAGTTTCGTCTTAGAATGTTCCTATGAAATACCTCTGCCTTTTTGTGTTCACCTTTGGGATGGCCTCGTCCCAGGCCTCCGAATCCTCCATGCAGCGACAAGGGGCCGAGCTTGCTGCCGGTTTGCAGAAGAGCTGTGATCGTCCCATCATGGTGGACCTCATGGACTTCGCGTATGGGTTGGATGAGCTGCGCGCCTACGAGTACCCGGGCCTCGAGTACTGCCAGCGCTTCACCGGCCTCATCTCGGACGCGTGCAGTACGCACTCGGCGAATGCCAAGAAACTTTCCAACGTGAAGACCATCTATTGTCAGCGCGGCTCCATCGAAGGGCCTCGTATCATTCTGCGCAAGAACGGAGATCTGGTGTTGCTCGCGGTGAATGGCCGCGAAGATTGGGAGAGCTGGATGAAGCAAGAGCTCAGTGACAAGCTCAAGCTCGATTTCAACGCCGACGAGAAAAAAGAACTCAAGCTCGCCGCGGAGAAGAAGAAAGAGGTCGAAGGAAACGCGCGCGATGCGGAACAGAAGGCGAAGCAGGAATCCCAGCAGAAGAAGATCGAGGCGCTGACCGCGTGGTTCCAGGCCGAAGTGCAGAAGCTGACAGCGAAGCCGACGCCCGAGCTTGCGCAGAAGATCGACGACCTCACGAAAGAATACCAGGAGAAGCTCGATGCGCTCACTCGTTAGTTTCGCTCTGTTGTTGGTGAGCTTCAGTGCCCCCAGCAGCGCGCAGGACTTCGCCTGCGGCTCACGCTACTGCGCCATTCCCTACGATGATCAGGGCGTGCAGAACGGCGTGGAAGTGTGCTGGGAGAGCAGCGATAAAAAAGAAAAGGTGCGCGAACTCAACTGGAGCAAAGGCAAGCGCAACGGCGCGGCCCGCTGCTGGGACAAGGGCAAGCTCGTCACCATCGCCAACTTCAAGGACAACGTGCTCCATGGGCTCCATGTGAACCAGCGCTACGGCCAGATCGAGGTCCACCGCTTCGACCGCGGTTTGCTCTCCGGCTATCGGCTGAACGTCGAGAGGGACGGAAAGTCCCTGCGACCCGGCCCGTGCTACCGCGACGGTGAGGCCACAGAAAACGGCGAAGGGTTCTGCCGCGAGCTCGACTACGGGACATACAAGCCGCTGCTTGCCGCGCACTTCGCGCAGCTCAAGACGGATGAGAAGACGAGAATCGCTAAGCTCAACGGGCCGCAGGTCGAGAAGTTCGGGGACGGGAAAGTGAAGGCGAAGTACGTCACGCGCGAGGGCCAGATCGACGGCACCTTCGAGGCCTTCTGGCCCAACGGCAAGCTCCGCCAGAAAGGCAGCTATGCTCAAGGGAAGCGCAACGGAGAATTCCTCACGTACCACCAGGACGGCTACCTCGTTGGCCGGGCCCAGTATCAGCAAGACAAACCTCTCAAGAGCGAGACGCTGCTGCAAAACGGCAAGCTCTCGGAGAGGATCGAATGGATCACGCAGGACGGTCGCCCGCGCGCGTGCCGTGACACGTTTCACGAAAACGGGGTGGCGGCGTTTCGCAGCTGCCGTGTGGATTCTCCCTACGACTCCTACTGGTACGCGAACTTCGACGGCGAATGGGTTTGGTGGGACGAGGCCGGCAAGCCTCTCCTCACGGGCCAGTACCTCAAAGGAGAGCGCGTCGGGACCTGGAAGAGCTACGACCACGAAACCTTCGAGCTGATGGGAGAGTCGAACTACGAGAAGGGCAAGCTCGTGAACGAGTGGTACCGCAACGAGAAAGCTCAGCGGGTCGAACGCACGTTTTTCCCCGATGGCTCGCTTAAGTCCGAGGTTATTAAGTAAGCGGTGCTTACTGAAAAGTGTGTTGGAGCCTTAGAGGTGAAAACCGTGGTAACCTTCAATCGCAAATGAACAAAGGTGCACTCCATGGCTGAAAAATATACCCCTCCCAAGATCTGGAAATACGCCGAAGGAAATGGTGGGAAGTTTGCGAACATTAATCGTCCCACGGCCGGTGCGCGCACGGAGAAGATTCTTCCTGTAGGAGAGCACCCGTTTCAGCTCTACTCACTCGGGACTCCGAATGGCGTGAAAGTCACCATCATGCTGGAAGAACTCCTGGAGCTCGGAATTAAAGACGCCGAATACGATGCTTTTCTCATCAACATCGGCGAGGGCGACCAGTTCACCTCGGGCTTCGTAGCCATCAATCCCAATTCGAAGATTCCCGCGCTCGTCGATAAGAATCATGGGAACCCGATCCATGTGTTCGAATCCGGTTCCATCCTCCTTTATTTAGCCGAGAAGTTTGGAAAGTTTTTGCCGGCCGACCCTGTGAAAAAATCTCAGGTGATGAATTGGCTTTTTTGGCAGATGGGGAGTGCGCCTTTCCTAGGCGGGGGCTTCGGTCATTTTTACTCGTATGCTCCGGAAAAATTCGAATATCCCATTGACCGGTTTGCCATGGAGAGCAAGCGCCAGCTCGACGTGCTCGATCGAGAGCTCGCGAAAAAAAGATTCATCGCCGGAGACGAGTACACGATTGCCGACATCGCCATCTTCCCTTGGTACGGCATGCTGGTGAAAGGGAAGCTGTACGAGGCCGCCGAGTTCTTGTCCGTGCACGAATACAAGAACGTGATCCGCTGGGCCGATGAGATCCTCACACGCAAGGCGGTTGAACGCGGCCGCATGGTGAATCGAACCTGGGGCGCTGAGACGGAGCAGCTTCGTGAAAGACATAGCTCGAAGGATTTCGAGGGGAAGAGTCTCATTTAAACATATTGGGTTCCAGCGAACATAGCGCTGGCTGGAACCTTAATCTTAGATTCTATTCTCAAACCCACCTGCTTGAGTCCACGCCGGCCGAAACTCGAGACGATCATCTTCGGCATGCACTTCGGAAACCGGCACTTTGGCATAACTATCAGGGGCCAGAATATGGGAGACCTCGGGGATCTCATCGGCGGTGCTCGCATCGACTTGTGACAGGGAAGACAGATCGATGATGTAGCGGTAGCGAACTTTCTTGTCCTTCACTTTGGTGAACGCCTCATTGATGTCTGTCACCGAGATCATTTCGATCTCGGGCGCAATCCCATGGGCCGCACAGAATTCCAGCATCTCTTTCGTCTCAGCGATGCTGCCGATTAGACTGCCCGCCAGGGTCTGTCGTTGCATGATGATTTTCATCGGATTCCACGACGGCATGGGCATGAGGATGCCCACCATGACCATCACTGCATCTCGGTGCAGAAGATCAAGATAGGGTTCCACGTCATGCTTGTAGGGAATCGTGCTTAAGATGAGATCGAGGCTGCGCGAGGCTTCTTTCATTTGCTCTTTATCGGTTACGAGCACAAATTTCTCTGCGCCAAACGCGAGGGCATCATCTTTCTTGTCAGGGCTTGTGCTGATGACCGTCACGTCCGCGCCCATCGCCTTGGCGATTTTCACGGCGATATGTCCGAGACCGCCCATGCCAGCGATGCCCACTTTCATGCCGGGCTTCACACCCCAACGTTTGAGCGGAGAATACGTCGTGGTGCCAGCGCACAGGAGCGGACCGGCCGCTTCGGGAGCGAGGCCTTGGGGGAGTTTGAGGAGAAATTTTTCTTTGATCACGAAGTGATTCGAGTAGCCGCCATAGGTGTTCTGACCGGTGGGGTTCATGGTGCCATTGTAGGTCGCCAGCATGCCTGATTCTGCTTCACAGAATTGTTCCTCACCCTGATTGCAGCTATGGCACACGCCGCAGGAATCAGTGATACACCCGACGGCGGCCAGATCACCGACTTTAAAGGCCGTGACATTTCTTCCCACCTTTGTGACTTTACCCACCAACTCATGGCCCGGCACGCAGGGATAGACCGTGTTGTTCCAGTCGTTTTTTACTTGATGGATATCGGAGTGGCAGACCCCGCAAAAGAGCACGTCGAGCTCGACGTCACTGTCTCCGGCCGGCACTCTTTCAAACTTTCTGAGAGAGAGGTTCTTAAGAAATTTTGTGGCACCAAAGCCAAGGGTCGAAGTCATGTGTCATCCTTTTATTGCGATAGTGATCCTTGGACGGAACTCTACCTCGCAAGAAAAGGGTAGATGGCGGTGATTTGGTATTGTTCTTGCTTAAGTTTCAACACATCTACGGCGCTGAGAGAATTTTGGGTTCCAGGCCAGCAGACCTTTACTTAAGCTGCGATCTTAATGGCCGCAGTGCCCTCGAGCACTGCGATGAGCTTGAGCAGGAGCTCGATTGAAACGCTGTTTTCACCCTTATTCGCGATTCGATTGATGCGACTGCGGCTTGTGCCTATGAGTTTGGCGATCTCAGAGTGTGTAAGCTTTGACTCTTTGATCAGCGTAGAGGATTTGATGTAGAGCTTCGCCTTGAGCTCCATAATGTAGGCGTCGACCTCAGACAGACCAAGGTCTTCTGCCATTCTTTTGGCTTCCTTACTTATTTTCATTTAGCAGCTCCTTGAGTCTCTTAATTGAAAGCTCAATTTCTTTTTTCGGCGTCTTCTGAGTCTTCTTTGTGAAAGCATGGGGGATCAAAATTTGCTCATGCATGCTTAAGACATAGATGACTCTATGAATTCCCGTTGGAGCTTGTGTGTGCTATTTTTAGCACACACGTTGATTTTTGTAAAGTGCTGCAAATCAGATGACAGGTTCCTGGCGGACTAAGTAGCTGAAGGGATAGGCTCATGGGAACTACGTGTCGGAAAATTTTATGCTTCAACCCTCCTATAAGAGCTTAGGGCCTGGCCTTGTAAAAGCTTCCAAACCCTTGGCTTATAGGGGGAGTCTTGCCATAATGCCCCTATGAAAAACCTTCTTTTGGCCCTCGTTCTTACGACTCCTGCCTTGGCGCAAACTCTTGATGTGAACGAGGTGGTCTACGTCGAAACCACTCTCGACACGGACAGTGACGGTGTCAAAGACCGCATCTATGTTTCCATCAATCGCCCGAACTCGAACGAGAAGCTCGCCTCGATTTTGGAAGTTTCTCCGTACTCACTAGGTGGCACTGAAGTGCCCATGCACAATGTAGATTTCGAAGAGCTTCCGCAAGATACCATGCTCGGCATGGTGAAATCTTGGAAGTCAGCTGAAATGAAGTCACAAGTTTCGGTGGCATCTGCGCCGGCCGAACTTCGCTACGCCAATATCTCCGCTCACAGCATCGGAACGGGTTACTCAACAGGTTGCCCGACAGTAGGGGATGAATCAGAGGCCCTCGCCGTGAAGTCCGTCATCGACTGGCTCAATGGCCGTGCCCGCGCCTTTGACCGTAACAACAAAGAAGTCAGCGCCACGTCTTGGTCATCAGGTAACGTCGGCATGACGGGCATATCGTACAACGGTACATTGCCCATCATGGTGGCCGCTACAGGTGTGGAAGGCCTCAAGGCCATCGTGCCGATCGCAGCGATCAGCAACTGGTATGACTACTACCGCGCCAATGGTTTGGTGGTGAATCCCGGTGGCTACATCGGTGAGGACGCCGATATCTTGGGGTACTACATCGTTCGCAAGAACGCCTGCCGCTCAGAGATGGCAGCTCTCACGCGCATCCAGGGCCGTGAGCACGGAGATTTCTCGCCGTTCTGGCAGGTGCGCAATCATCTTGCGAACGCTGATAAAATCAAGGCCGCGACGTTCATCATCCACGGGCAAAGTGACTGGAACGTAAAACAAAAACACGCCATCCAACTTTGGGAAGCTTTAGATGGAGTTGTTCCTCGCCGCATGTTCCTTCATCGCGGCGGCCACGGCTCATCGAATTCACATCGCGTGCCGGGCAAGATCAGGGATTGGTTTGATCATTTCCTTTATGGCGTTGAAAACGGCATCACCGATGGCCCCCAGGTCGAAGTGGAATTGTTCAACGGCAGCTTGATGGTGCAAAACCAATGGCCAAGTGAAAACACCACCCGCACGCGTCTTTACTTCAATGCAGGCGAGAGCTTGCTGAGTGCTCCGGGTGTTGCGAACGTCGAAGAATTTGAAGATACCGGTAAGAACACTCGCCTTGAGTCGCTTCGTTCAACAGCTCGCTTGAGCTACTTGAGTGCGCCACTCACAAAAGAAACAGTGCTCTCAGGCACAGCGATGGTGCAGTTGAAACTCGCGGTCATGAATCGCGCCGCTGCCAACGTCACTGTGGCGATCGTTTCGGTTGATGCATCGGGGAGATCTACCATCATCACGCGCGGTTGGGCCGATCCACAAAACTACGCGGATATCACCACCGGCGAGAAGCTGGTGCCGGGCAAGTTCTACATCTTGCGTTTCCCTTTAGAACCGAAGCAGGCCAAGATCGCGGCTGGCAATCGCATCGGCATCATGGTGGCCTCGACGGACTACGAATATACTCTTCGTCCGGCAGCAGGCACTCGTCTGCAGTTGAGTTTGGGGAGCGAGAGCTTCATCGATTTAGATATCTAGTTTTCGTGATCGTAGGCATTAATCGCTCTTAATTCCTTCAATTTGGACATTTGATCTGAATCACATGCTATGATTCAGCAAATAGAAGAATCTGTTGCTTACGCGCTTACGCGCTTACGCGCTTACGCGCTTACGCGCTGCAAGCCAAAGTGAAATTTCTCTAGAATTCAATCAAGGAATTTTACGATGGAAAAAAATATTCCCGCCTTTTCATTTTCATTTTCATTCAATGAATCTACTGCACAACTCCATGAGTTTTTCATGCAGACCCCCATGGCGATCGCCATCTTGGAAGGGCCGGAGCATGTCTTCACCCTGGCCAATCCCCAGTATGAAAAGTTGGTCGGTAGAAAAGTCATTGGAAAAAAAGTTTTAGAAAACTTCACCGTCGAAGAACTAGGGCCGTATCTCAAGCTCGTGGGTGATGTTTTTAAAACCGGTGTTCCGTGGTCCGGCAGCGATCAGCCCTTTCATATCGCCCATGCGGGCGGGGGGATCCAGGAATGCTGGCTTGATATTGCCTACTATCCGGTACGAAATACCGAAGCGGAGATCTTGGGAGTCTTGGCTGTGATTAGCAATGTCACTGAGCAGTATAAGGCGAAGAAAATCATCCTCGAAAACACCGATGCCATGCCTCACATGTTCTGGTCGGCAAGACCAGATGGCTTCATCGATTGGTACGATGATAAATTTATACCTACACCGGAATGAAGCGAGGAGGGATGTGGAATGGCAGTGAGTCTCCCCTCCATACAGATGACCTGGAACCCGTCACTCGACTCTGGACGGAATCCCTCACTACGGGAAAGGGCTTAGAAATTAACTTGCGCTTGAGAAGAAAAGCTGACGACAAGTATCACCGGTTTTTATCCCGCGCCACGCCTGTGCGCAATGAGCAGGGTGCGATCACTCGTTGGATCGGAACGTTAACGGATGTGCATAGCGACCGGCTGGTGCTGAGTCAGCTGCAGATCGAGCGTGACATGCGCGAGAGATTTGTCGCTGCGCTTTCCCATGACCTTCGTTCTCCGATGGCCTCGGCCAGAATGAGTGCGCAGCTCCTCCAGCGGAATGCCGATAAACCCGACTTCCTCGAAAAATATTCCCAAAAAATTATCAAGAGCATTGATCGCGCCGATGACATGATCCGCGATTTGCTGGATGCGAATCGGATCAGCGCCGGTGAGGGATTGCCGATCACGGTGGGACGCTGTGACCTCGGTCTTATCGCACTCGAGGTCGTTGAGGAGTTGCGCGCGGCTCACGGAGATCGCTTTACACTGCAAGTTCTCAACGAATGTAAGGGCGAGTGGAGCAGAAGTGGAGTCCGCAGAATCCTCGAGAACCTTCTCAGTAACGGTCTCAAATACGGCGATGAAAAATTCCCTGTGACCATCTCACTTTCTAAAACCGAACAGATCGTCGTGATCGAAGTCCATAACCTGGGGACACCGATCCCACTGGCGGATCAGACGACGATCTTTGAGCAATACCGAAGACTGGCCATCGCCGATGAGAGTGCGCATAAAGGCTGGGGACTCGGGCTCACGCTGGTGAAGGGGATTGCTGAAGCTCACGGTGGACACGTCAGTGTGAAGAGTAATCGAGAAGCTGGCACCACGTTCACAGTGACTTTGCCCGAGTAGCCTAGGACTTTCGGACTAGGGCTCTGTGATCACATTGTTATCCAGCGAAACTGCCGTCTGCGCGAAAATCCGGCCATTCATCGAGGCTCCGGTCTGTAGTGTGACTGCGGTCTTCCCGAGGATAATCCCCTCGAAGTGCGCCGTACTTCCGATGGTCACTTGGCCCGCGACCTGCCAAAAAATGTTCTTGGCCTGAGCACCACCCGCGAGAATGACAGACATGCCCGCATCCATGATCAAATCACCCGAGATCTGGAAGATCCACATGTCGGTGGCACTTCCGGAGATCGTCACACTCGTTGGAATCGTCACGGTGTTGGTCCACTTATAGAGACCCGGTACAAGTGTGAGGCCACCCAGGTTTCCGGTCGCCAGTTCGTTAAAGTCGGGGCGCACACGTCCGGCGGCGTTGGTGTACGACGTTTGCATCGAACCCACCGCAGAGGTAAGGTTTGAAGGTGTCGGCGCAGAATAGTCCGCGGCGTAGACATTGCCGACCACACTGAGTGACGTTGAAAACTCGTTGGATGCATCCATGGAAAGAGAGAAGCCCGTGATGTAAGACGCGGCCGCGGGACTCACGGCAACGTTGCCGGTGATGGTTGATCCTGTCACGTTAGATACACCCGTCTTGGCGATGATCACATAAGAACCGGCAGAACCGAGGTCACTCGGATCCGACGCAAAGGCGCCGTTCGTCGACAAACTGACGGAGCGCGGGCCGTCACCGAATGGGTTTTCATTGTAGTTCGGGCTTCCACCAGTGCCGCCGCCGCAGCCGGCGAGCAAAAGAGGGATACTCAGAGCGAGGCATGTCCGGAGCATTTTCATGGGATCCTTTAATTAAGAAAGAGAAAAATCTGCTTCTTGTTTCACACTGTACTCTCTTTCGGAAAAATTAGGGTGAAGCGAGAGTGTGCTCCCAAACGTCAAGATCCACCGAGGAAAGAAGAATAGCTGAAGGATAACCCGAGGATGAGACGAGAATGTAAATGTGTAGATGGGACTTGTGCTCGTTACTACACAAACTCTACTTGAGCCAGATCGGATATAGCGTATTAACCGTCTAAATCTAGTCTTTCATCATCTTCTCTAGATCTATTCCAAAGAGCTTTGTCATTTGCTTGAGCCTCTTCTCGGGTACAGGCTCTTTGGCATTTTCCCAAGCAGAAATATTCGACTGCTTAACGCCTTTGAGTTTTTTTGCGAGTTCAATCTGACTCATTCCTTCACGTGCACGATAGCCGCGGATGAGATTGCCGAGCTTCTTGAAGGGGTCTGTCCAGTCGTTACCAAAGACCTCCACTGGTGTGTAAGATTTTTCATCTTCAGGCAAATACTTGTCGATAATCTTATTAAGGATTTCTAGGTCTTTCGTGTCGTTCACCATTGCAAGCTTATGCGCAATCTCTCTCTTGAGAGATGATCTAGACTTAGTAGGGTGCTTTCTCGTGTGTGCCGACATAGTAGACCTCAATTAATTTATTTTGCGAATCAACTTCCCAACAGGCCACCCAAGTGGGACGACCTTTTTGAAGATGGCAGTGTCGTCGATCAATGCCCAAGCCTTGGTTCTTGAGCTTTCCATAGTTGGGCCAATTAACTGCTGGACCATGCTCTTCCAAGTTTATAATTAAATAAAGGGCGGAGTTTTTGATACTCAGCGGGATTCTCTTCCGATTGTCTAAGTCTTTACGGACTTTGGGTTTTAGTCTGACCTGCCAACTCATAAGCATCCTATCACTTACGTATATATATGTACATATATATACGTAAGTGGGTGATTGTTGATGGTCCGATCTATGCGAGTCGTGTGCCACGGCTTAAAGTTGAGGAGTCTTTGAAATGACAGTGCTCATAATGCGGTGAATGGAAGAAAATTCCGGCATGAAGAGATATGATGGAAGCAATCCATGAAAGTGTTTAACTACGAACTCAAAATCTCCGACGCTCTCTTCGCGGTCCTGCTCATCTATCTGATCGCCTCGCGCTTTCCGTCCATGCTGGCCAATTTCTCCATGGAAGGCGCAGTCATCCCGGTGGCAAGCCGCCAGGTCATCGGCAGCGGTGTGAGTGTGAGTTACCCACCCGAGGGTGGGGCCGTGACGATCTACTGGGCGACCTGGTGTGCGCCCTGTAAGCTCGAAATGATCCGACTTAAAAAATCAGTGGACGCAGGCGAGATTCCCGCTGCACGGGTGTTCGCGATCTCTCTCGGTGAAGACGCCGCCACCATCAGCTCCTACCTCAAGGAAAATAGCTATCCCTTCACGTTCCTGGTGCCCTCACCCCAAGACGAGATATTCAAGGTCACCGCCACCCCGACACTGGTGCTCTTCAATGATCGCAAGGTGCTCTCCGTGGGAACTGGCCCCTCTGTCTGGGGAATCTGGCGTGCCGAGGGGCTTTTCTAAGTAAAAATTACATCCCCCAGGGCGCCCTCTGGGGAGGGTGTGTCTGGAATGCTATGAAACGCCCATGCAAATCAATGTGCGGTTCCTGGAAAATCTACGGTTAGAAGCGGCCTTCGATGACTTCACGGTGATCTCGGATCAACCCATCCGCTACAAGGGCGATGGAACCGCGCCGAGTCCGTTTGATTATTTCCTCGCCTCGTCGGCACTGTGTGCTGCCTACTTCGTGAAGGTCTACTGCGTCGCTCGTGACATTCCCACCGATGACATCCGCATCTCGCAAGACAACATCGTCGATCCGGACAATCGCTACAACCAAACCTTCAACATCGAGATCGAGCTGCCGGAAGGCATCTCCGAGCATGACCGCGACGGCATGATCAAGGCGATGGATCGCTGTACTGTGAAGCGCGTGATTCAGAATGCCCCGACGTTTAAGATCAATCCGAAGATCATCGGCAGCGAGAACACAGCACTCCTCGAAGGCATTCTCAATCCGGATCAGAAAACGATTATCCCCGGCAAAGATTCGTCTCTTGAAGACACGCTTCTCAAGATGACCGGTTTGCTGGAAGGCCTCGGCATCAAGCTCGAGATCGCGTCGTGGCGCAATCCGGTGCCGCATGTGTGGTCGGTGCACATCCGCGATGCGGATTCTCCGATGTGCTTCACCAACGGCAAAGGGGCAACGAAGGCCGCGGCACTTTGCTCGGCTTTGGGCGAGTATCTCGAGCGCTTAAGCACAAATTATTTCTACAGCGATTTCTATCTCGGGAGCGAGACTGCAAAAGCCGAGTTCGTTCATTACCCAACAGAAAAATGGTTTAAGGCCGGCCCCAAGGATGCGATCCCGGCAGGGTTGATGGATAAGCACTTGCTGGATGTCTACGGCGCTCACGGGGAGCTGCGTTTTTCTCACTTGCATGACACCAACTCCGGCGCGATCGAGCGCGGCGTGTGTGCCCTGCCGTTTATGCGTCAATCAGATCAGCAAACCGTGTATGTGCCGGTGAACCTCATCGCCAATATTTTTGTCAGCAACGGCATGAGCGCCGGGAATACGATTGCCGAGGCGCGCGTGCAGGCGCTTTCAGAAATTTTTGAGCGCGCCGTAAAAAACCAGATTATTACCGATGGCATCGCGCTGCCGGATGTTCCCCGTGACGTGCTCGCTCGTTTCCCGAAAATCATGGAAGGGATCCAGAAGCTCGAAGAGCAGGGCTTTCCGGTCTACGTGAAAGACGCCTCGCTGGGCGGCCGCTACCCGGTCATGAACGTGACGCTGATGAATCCGCGCAACGGGGGAGTGTTCGCGTCGTTTGGAGCGCATCCGAATTTTGAAGTGGCGCTGGAACGCACACTGACGGAACTTCTTCAAGGAAGAAGCTTCGAAGGCCTCAATGACTTGATGCCACCGACGCTCAATGAGCTGGCCGTGCAAGAGCACAATAACATCATCGATCACTTCATTGATTCCACCGGGGTGATCTCGTGGAAGTTCTTTAAGACAACGCCGGACTTTGAATTCGTGGACTGGAACTTCTCCGGCACGACTCAAGAAGAATTCAATTACCTCATGGGGATTTTGCAGAGCCTTGATAAGGAAGTCTACATCGCGGATTTTGAAGAGCTCGGTGCGAAGGCGACGCGCATCCTGGTGCCACGCTACTCCGAGATCTATCTGCCAGAGGAAATCATCTGGGATAACCATAATCGCTCTTTGAAGTTTAGAAGTGACGTGCTGAAGCTGCATTCGTTAAACGAGAAAGAGCTCACAGCGCTCGTGACTCGGCTGGAAGAAAGCGAGATCGATAACTACACCACCGTCGCCGAGCTGATCGGCGTGGCCTTCGATGAGAACTCCATCTGGGGGCAACTCACCATCGGCGAGCTCAAGGCCCTGAGCTACCTGGCCTTAGGCGCGTTCGACGAGGCGAAGGCCAACGTGGAGCTGCTCTCGACGTTTAGCAACGGCCTGCCGGAGCGCAAGAAGTTCTACCAGCTCTTGAATGTCCTCTTGGACATCGAACTCGATCCGGACTTGCAGCAGAGCGAATTTGCGGAGGCCTTGAGCCGCATGTACGGAGCGGCACTTTTCAAGGCGGCGACGGAATCAATGACGGGCGAAGTGAAATTCTTTGGGCTGACACCGACCGATGAGGAACTCACGGGCATCGACAAGCATCGCAAACTCATCGCGAGCTACCAGAAGCTCGCGCAAGCTAGAGCTTCCCGGACATAAGCTCCGTCACAAGCGGCAATTTCAAATACTCGGGCAGCTTGCCCGCGGCGATGTTCACTTGGATACTGGGAAGCAAGAGGCGAGGAGTACCCAAGGTCTTATCCCGCGCCGTTCTGAATTCAACGTACTCGCGCTCACTGGTTTTCGTTGTGAGCTGGATGTTAGCTTTTTTACTCTCACCGATGGTGGTTTCAAAACGCATCTCCCGGCCACCGGGAGAATAGTCGTGCCCGACGAAGACGCGTGTTTGCTCGGGTAGATCATAGAGCGTTTTCGTAATGGAGTGGAACAACTCCTGCGCACTGCCGTTCGGAAAATCACAGCGGCCCGTGCCATAGTCCGGCATGAAGAGCGCGTCACCCACAAACGCCGCGTCTCCAAACACATAAGACATGCAGGCCGGCGTGTGGCCTGGTGTCGGAAGCGCTTTCATCTTGAGACTGCCGAAGCTCACTTCTTCGAAGTCTTTGAACAGATGATCAAACTGCGAGCCGTCGGTGCGAAGGGTTGGAAGATTAAAATGGTCCTTGAAGACAACTTGTACGACCTTGATCTTTTCGCCGATCGCCAACACGGCCGTTGGGAATTTCTGCTTAAGGAGCTGCGCGCTCGTTAAGTGGTCGGCGTGGGCGTGAGTTTCGAGGATCCCGCGGATGTGGAGCTTGTGTGTCGCAATGAACGCAAGAATCGGTTGCAGGCTTTTGTCTTTGACAGTTCCGGACGCCTGATCAAAGTCCAACACCGGGTCGATGATGACCGCGTCTTTTGTGGTCTCGTCGATCACGAGGTAAGTGAGGGTGTAGGTGTCCGGATCGAAGAAGTGCTGAATGTTCATAGATGTAGCTTATACCTTATGTCATAATCTTTCAAAAAGGGGACCCCGTGGTCAACGCACTCTTGGGCGGTGTTCTGATTGGACTCGCCGTCAGTTTGATGATGCTGTTCAACGGCCGTGTGACTGGGATCAGTGGCATTCTTGCCGGCATCCTCCGACCGACTAAAACGGATCTCGATTGGAGAATATCTTTTCTTGCGGGACTGCTGTTGGGTGGATTCACTCTCCTTTATTTTCGACCCGAGGCTTTCGTGCAGATTTCATCTGCGGTCTGGGGTGACTATGTTGTTGCGGGACTCTTGGTGGGCTTCGGGACATTGCTCGGGAATGGCTGTACCTCGGGCCACGGCGTGTGCGGTATTTCCCGATTCTCGGTGCGCTCTCTCTTCGCGACCGTCACTTTCATCGTGTTTGGCATGCTCAGTCTGTTTGTGTTCAAAATCCTGCGAGGTGGACTGTGAGAAATCTGATTTCACTCCTCGTCGGTTTTGTCTTTGCACTGGGGCTTGGCCTCAGTGGGATGACACAAGTCCAGGTGGTGCGCGGATTCCTGGATATCACGGGTGACTGGAACCTGAGCCTGATGGGCGTCATGATCGGCGCGATCGGCGTTCATTCCCTGTTATTTTTTGTGATCAAAAAACGTTCAGCTCCGCTGCTCGATAGAAAGTTTCATCTACCCTCTAAAAAAGACGTCGATCTGCGGTTGATCTCTGGTGCTGCGCTGTTTGGGCTGGGCTGGGGGTGGGTGGGAATTTGTCCTGGGCCTGGCCTGGTAGCCGCGGTCAGTGGCCAGCTTAACATTCTCATCTTCGTGGTTTCGATGCTCGCAGGTATGCTGATTTACAAAATAGCCGAGCGATAGAGGCAGGCTTGATCTATTAAGCTGCCTTAAAAAACTGACGATACTACTGCATGTCGGTTTTCCGCCTTCTCATTCTCGTTCTCCCGTTGCTCGCGGGCTGCCTCAAGATGCAGCCGGGTGAAGTCGTGTACGCAGGCAACACGCTCGGCAAGCGACTGCAGATCGACATGCACTGGGATAACTCCTGCTACGTCAACGACGGCGCGCTCTGGTGCGTGGGTGATTACTACGGGATCGGTGTCGAGACGAACTTTCGTCACAATGGAACTCCCGTTCGCGTTATCGCCGCGGGCGTGAGCGCAGTGAGGCTCGGGTACTCATTCGGGTGCGCGCAGGTGGACGGCGACGACCTCTACTGCTGGGGTGACAACGGCGATGGCCAGCTCGGAATCGGATCGTATGACGACGTCCCGACCCCTGTGCTCGTTATCAATGGCGGTGTCCAGTCCTTCGACGTCGGTGACACGCACGTCTGCGCAGTCGTCAGTGGAGCGCTCAAGTGCTGGGGCCGCAACAACAGTTATCAGATCGGCGACGGACTCACCGCCGATGTGCTGTCGCCTAAGACGATCATCGCTTCCGGTGTGAGCCACGCCTTCGCCGGCGGCCGCACCAGCTGCGCCACCGTCTCCGGGGTGCTCAAGTGCTGGGGCGAAAATTCGGACAACGAAGTCGGAACGGGTACCGGCACCGATGTCCTGACCCCCACGACGGTTCTGAACATGGCCGTCTCCGAGATGAGCATCGGGAGCAACAACAGCTGCGGGCGCGCCGGCGGCAGCGTCTACTGCTGGGGCGACTACTTCGCGTCGAACACGCCGGCCCTGTTTCTCTCGGGCGCGACGCAGCTCACGGGCGGAGACGAGTTCGTCTGCGCCATCGCTTCCGGTGACCTCAAGTGCTGGGGCTGGCATCGCTACTACCTCGTCGATGAAAACGATCCCTATGAAGATGCGGCCTGGCAGCAGGTCACCACCATCGCGGCCGACGTCGACTACCACGCAGCGGGAGGCGGTGGCCTGTGCTACGTGCGTGGCAACAAAGTTTACTGTGGCGGAGAAGACTACGCCGGTACGCTCTTCCGCGGCTCGAGCGGCGACTACGTCCTCGACTTCGTAAAAGTCTTTGATCAACCCTTCACGAAACTCAAGGCCCTCGGTCCTGCCACCTGTGGCAGCACGGCCCTTGGTGAGATGTATTGTACGGGTGGAGGAGTCGGCTCAAGGTATTTCGGCTTCGTCCAACCGGTCGAGTATCCCACGTTTACCTCGGTGGTGAGTGGGGTGAGCGACTTTGGCCTCTACGCCTCTCTTGGTTGCTACGTCCGGAGCGGTGCTTTGGAGTGTGCTGGCATCCACACGGTCTGGACGCTCGGGGACGGCGCGACCACGACGTCGACGGCCCCGATTACGATCGTAGCCTCCGGAGTAACGGATGTGGCGATTGGCCAGAGTAATCAATGCTACATCGAAGGCGGAGCACTCAACTGCTGGGGGGAAGGTGGCAACGGCCTGCTCGGGCAGGGTGATACGGTCGATCGGACCACTCCCGTGGAGATTATCAGCAGCGGCGTCACGAAGGTTTCCATGAGTGGCACTGTGATCTGCGCCGTAGCAAGCGGTGATCTCTACTGCTGGGGACGCAACAGCAGTGGGCAGCTGGGCCTGGGCACGTCAACCACGATGGAAAATACACCGCAATTAGTGCTCACCGGCGGCGTGACGTCTGTGGACGTAGCAGCGAACCACGCCTGTGCGTTGCAGAGTGGGGCGGTCAAGTGCTGGGGGAGCAATTTTTATGGGGCCGTCGGTCTGCCGGCGACGACTGCGACACAAACCACGCCCGCGACGATCATCTCGTCGGGTGCGACCCAGCTCACGGAATCTATGGGATGGGGGCAAGCCTCTTGTGCCATCGTCGCCGGAGAGCTGTACTGCTGGGGCAAGGAATCCTTCCACGTCGGCGGAGAGTTTACTCCGCGGCTGGTGGAAACGGTCGGCGTACCCGTGCTGGTTACTCAGTCGGGGCCCGTGCTGTGCTATCACAACAGCGCCGGTGAGACTTACTGCCGAGGCAACAATTCCTACGATAGAGTCGGTTTCGCTCACCAAGAGCGATTCACTCTTGGTCTCTGGAGCGTTTCGCTCTAAAATATTCCTATGTCCAAGTTTCTTCTCTTCGTGCTGATGCTTTCGAGCTTCTTAGGAAGTGCGCATGCGCAGTCCACGCAGACCGAACGAAGGATCGGGAAGCTGCAAGACATGCTAAGACAAAATGCGGAAGAGTATCAGGAACTCCATGCGTGGAGTAAGAGCGGTTTCCAAGAGACGCGTCCCTCGGTATCCGGCAAAGTCATCAAGATCGTCGGCTTCCTCGGTAAGCTCTACGCCAAGCGCTCGAAGGAAGTGAAGCGACGACCGGCCCTCGCCGCTGAATACCAAAAGCGCGCGAGGCACTACTACGATATCTACAAAAACTATTCTCCGAACCGCACCGTCACCACCGTCGATGCGATTCGCTACACTTCGCGGATCAATCCGAGCTCCGTGCTGCACGTGGGGTATTTGCGTGCTCCACTTGCGGCGACCGTTAGTTTTTCCGGGGGCGAAACGTATGACGTGACGAGCGCATTTTCAGGTCTGAGCCTTGGCGGCGGTTGGCGCACGGGTGGAAAGTCCAGCTGGGATGTGGACGCCGCTTTTTTTATCCTCAACGGAACGGTCACGGTGAGTGATGAAGACTACGAACAGAGTGATGCGATCTCGAAGGGCGTCTATGTGCTCGGTGGGAAAAGTTTTGCCATCTCCGACGCATTCTTGCTGGGTTTGCAGGCCGGCTTCGCGTGGCAAGATCTCACGGTGACCGCAGAAGAGGGAGTCGAGGCGAGTGCCACGAGTTCCATCGTGCCGCTTGTGAGTGTGCATGCTGCTTGGCAACTCAATCAAACAATATCTGTTCAGCCGCGTGTGATGTATTGGAAAGGCATGGCCCTCGGTGCGTGGGGCAACTACCACTTTTAATTGTCGCACCTCGCCACTCATAGAGACTGTCTATGCGCTGATAGATTTAATCGAATTTACTCACCCGCCCCCTGCCAGTACTCTATCTCTGTTTAAAACATTCAAAGGAGAATGCCTATGTTGAAGCTCGTAGTGCTCTGTGCACTCATGCTCTCTCAGTCGTTGTTCGCTATGGAAAAGCGCGACAACACATCCAATCAATTCTGGTGGCCAGAGCTCTTGAGTCTTGCCCCTCTTCGTCAGCACGCCGTTGAATCAAACCCGATGGGAACGAAGTTCAACTACGCCGCTGAATTCAAAAAACTCGACATCGAAGCCGTAAAAAAAGACATCGCAAAAGTCATGACCACGTCGCAAGACTGGTGGCCTTCGGACTGGGGCAACTACGGCCCGTTCTTCATCCGCATGGCGTGGCACAGCGCGGGCACGTACCGCGTGTCTGACGGTCGCGGCGGTGCCGGCGGCGGTCAACTTCGTTTCGAGCCACTCAACAGCTGGCCCGACAACGCGAACTTGGACAAAGCACGTCGCTTGCTCTGGCCTGTGAAACAAAAATACGGCAGCAAAATCTCGTGGGCCGACTTGATGGTCCTCACCGGTAACGTCGCCCTCGAAACCATGGGCTTCAAGACCTTCGGCTTCGCCGGTGGCCGTACCGACGATTGGGAAGCAGACTTGGTTTACTGGGGCCCTGAACAGAAGTTCCTCGAAGACAAGCGCTACTCAGGCGATCGCAAGCTCGCTCGTCCCTTGGGCGCAGTTCAGATGGGTTTGATCTACGTGAACCCGGAAGGTCCGAACGGAAACCCAGATCCATTGCTCTCTGCTAAAGACATCCGCGAAACATTCGGTCGCATGGCGATGAATGACGAAGAAACCGTGGCCTTGATCGCCGGCGGTCACACCTTCGGTAAAGCTCACGGCGCGCGCAGCCCAGAGAAGTGTGTCGGTGCTGAACCGGCGGCTGCGGGTGTTGAAGAACAAGGCATGGGCTGGAAGAACAAGTGCGGCACGGGCGTTGGGAAAGACACCATCACCAGTGGCCTCGAAGGCGCCTGGACGGGTAAGCCGACAGAGTGGACCACGCAGTACCTCGACAACCTCCTCGGCAACGAGTGGGTCAAGTCGAAGAGCCCCGCTGGTGCGATTCAGTGGGTTCCAAAGAACGACGACCTGAACGAACTCGTTCCCGACGCTCACGTCAAAGGCAAGTTCAGCTCTCCGATCATGTTCACCACCGACCTGGCGCTGAAGTTCGATCCTGCTTACGGCGAAATCACGAAGCGCTTCCGCGCGAACCCGAAAGAGTTCGAACTCGCGTTCGCGAAAGCTTGGTTCAAGCTCACTCACCGTGACATGGGCCCGCGCACACGCTACATCGGCAAAGACGCTCCGAAAGAAATTCTTCTCTGGCAAGACTACGTCCCAGCTCCGAACCATAAGTTGATCAACGCCGGCCAGATCGCGACGTTGAAGTCGCAGATCCTGAAGTCCGGTTTGACCGTTCCAGAACTCGTGCGCACGGCCTGGGCTTCGGCGGCAACGTTTCGCGGTACCGACCTTCGCGGCGGCGCGAACGGTGCTCGTCTTCGCCTCGCTCCCCAGAAAGACTGGCCGATCAACAACCCAGCTGAAGTCACGAAAGTTGTGGGTCGCCTCGAAGAGATCCAGAAGAACTTCAACAAGTCTGGCGCGAAGGTGTCACTCGCTGACGTGATCGTTCTTGGCGGTGTCGCTGCCATTGAAAAAGCATCAGGCGCAAAGCTCCCGTTCAAGCCAGGCCGCATGGACGCGACCCAAGAGCAGACGGACGTCGACTCGTTCGCGTTCATCGAGCCGAAGGCCGACCCGTTCCGGAACTACTACGCGAAAGACAACTACCTCTCGCCGACTGTGGCGATGGTGGACCGCGCGAACATGCTGACTCTCACGGTGCCAGAAATGACCGTGTTGGTGGGCGGCCTTCGTGTGTTGAACGCGAACAGCGGCGAAGCGAAGCACGGCGTGTTCACGGACACTCCGGGCAAGCTCAACAACGCGTTCTTCGTGAACCTCTTGGACATGTCGACGAAGTGGCAGAAATCAAAAACCGAAGGCCTCTACGAAGGTTTGGATCGCAAGACAGGTGCAGCGAAGTGGACGGCGACTCCGGTCGACTTGATCTTCGGCTCACACTCTGAACTCCGCGCGATCGCGGAAGTCTACGCGGCCGCTGATGGCCAGAAGAAGTTCATGACTGACTTTGTCGCCGCTTGGGACAAAGTGATGAACCTCGATCGTTTCTAGAATTTGATTTTGAGACCGCTGTCCTTCGGGACAGCGGTTTTTTTAGTACTGGTGCGCGAGCAGCTTCACCATCTCATTTAATCCCGACAGTTCAAACACTGTGCCGGGCTTCTTACAAAGATAGTTCACCTCGAAAAACTTACTCTCAAAAGCATCGCGGAAGGCGAGGATGGCGGCCGTCTTGTTGTCGATCGCCGGTGAGAGCAAGAAGAGCTCCGGGCGCTCGATGATGAGCACGTAAGAATCGGCGGGGGCATCCAGCAACTCGCACAGATCGTCCGTCACCGGAGCGAGATCGTCCAAGAACGGCAGGCGATTGAGGAGACTCGGCTTGATCTGCATGAAGACGACTTTCTCGTCGATGACTAGTGCAGAGAGCTGCTCGTTTATGAAGAACGCCCCTTCGCGCACAGAGAGCGTGATGATCTTCTGGCCCGCTCCGCAAGTTGCGCTGAGCTTCTGCTGGAACCACTTGCGCATTTCATCTTCGTTCATGCCCACGAACACCGCGGTCTTCCCGTCTTCGGAGACGAGCGAGCTATTGAGGTTTTCGAGGTTGTTCTTGATGTCCTGAGCGAGCGTCTTGATCTGCACCGGCTTACTGATGAACGATGAGGCACCGAGACGCGTGCTGCGCGAACGTGAGTCTTCGTCGGTGGTGGCGCTGAGGCAAAAAATCGGAATGCTCGAGAGGGCGGGGTTACGTTTGAGCTGCTCCAAGACCTCGAAGCCATCGACGTGGGGCATGTGAAGATCGAGAAGAATGAGCTGAGGTTTTTCTTTGAGGGCGGTCTGGACCGCCTGGGCGCCGGACATCTCTGAGACCAGCACGAAGTCATTCTTGAGGGCGATGCGAATGAGATTGTGCTGACTGATGTCATCGTCGATCAACAGGACTTTGAATACTGGATCGGCTTGCGCGGCTACTTTAAGTCCCATTTCTATCTCCTGAAATTTCCTAAATTAATGCTAAAATGCATTTGAATATCATTCTAGAAGGTAAAACTTGCTACAACGGACTTGGGTTCTCTCATTGGGTCTTATTTTGCTTATGGGCAGTGATGCTCACGCCTCCAAAGCGTCCCTCTCACATACGGTTTTTGGAACTTCCAGCGAGTACCACGCTAAGTCCTATGATTTAGGTGGCGAGTGGGGCGAGGGCACGGCGATCGTGAACACCCGCTACAGTGCGGGCCATGTCCTCCACGAAAACTTCAGCATGCGCAGTGTGCACCTCGGTCACCGCTTCCAGGGACTGCGCAGTCAACCGACCCTCAAGGCCGGCGTCTTCGATCGCACGTTCCGGGGCGAGAGCACGCGGGTGGGGCTCTTTAGTCTCAGTGGTGAAGAGCTGCTCAAAAAATTTCACTACGTCTACCAAGTGGGCTACCTGCCCATGAGCGAAGAGTTCCAATCGACCTTCACCGTGCGTGAGATCCTACGCGGCGGGAACATCAGCCTCGGCGGAAGCTACCGCTGGGCGGACAAGTGGCGCTCGACGTTTTATCTGCAGAATCATTTTTTCAACGACGACAACACGCGCCTGAACCACGACACCGGTCTCTTTTACGGTTTGAGCACGGGTGATCCGTGGATCTGGGTTGGCGCCGGTGCGGGCCGCATGAGCAACACGAAGATCGACGCGGGCTACTGGACACCGCTGGAGTTTTACAACCTCGGACCGCGGCTCGACATGGCGTTTAGCTTCTACGAGAAATGGCGCTTCTTGTGGGGCCTCAATCTCAACTGGTTCAAAGACGTGAAGACCGGCGAAGGCACGGGGTACTACTCGATGTCGAAGCTCTTCTACAAACTCACTCCAGGGCTCGAGGCCTACGCCGCGCTCGAGAGCATCCAGTCCCAGCAAGACGGCAACGTCTGGAAGAGCAGCGCCACCACCGTCGGCATCGCAGGCAGCTGGTAAGTGCGCTACCTCAAGGGCTTTTTCATCGTCCTTTTCACCGTCGGGGTTCTAGCATTTTCCATCGTGCTCTACCACGGCTCGGAAGGCGTGAAGGCGCTCACGGGGTGGGAGAGTTCGCTGGTCGAGGTGATGTACTACTACCTCGTGTTTATTTTTCTTCGCACCGCGATCCATCTCTTCTTGGCGTTTGCGTCGCTATTTTTTTCCAAACGACGTGCCCCTCTGAGTGAGTTTCCCCTCGTGTCGGTGCTGGTGCCTTGCTACAACGAAGACAAGGTGGTGCGCGAGGCGCTCGCTTCCGTACAACGACTCACGTACCCGAACTACGAGATCATCGTCATCGACGACGGCTCGGTGGACGCGACGCTCGACGAGCTCGCGAGTCTGCATTCGGCGGAGTCCATGAACGGCCGCATCCGCGTGGTGCACCAGAAGAACGCCGGCAAGGCCGAAGCGCTCAATCGCGGCATGATGGAAGCGCAGGGTGATTTCGTGTTTTGCATGGACGCCGATGGTGTGCTCTCACCGGACGTGCTCGAGCGCGGCATGGTGCACATGAAGAATCCGCAGACGGTCGCCGTGGCCGGATCGGTCGTCGTGGGCAATCAGATCAATGCGCTCACGCGCTTCCAGGCCCTCGAGTACATCTCCGGATTGAACCTCTTTAAAGAAGCGCAGTCCTTCCTCGGTATGGTGACGGTGATCCCCGGTCCCGTGGGACTCTTTCGAAAACACATCGTGCTCGCCAACGGCGGGTACCGCTCGGACACGCTCGCCGAAGACTGCGAGCTGACGCTGCGACTTCTAGTGAACGGCTACCGCACCGTCTACGAACCGTTGATGATCGCGAGAACCGAAGTGCCCGACGAGTTCACGCCGTTGATGGGCCAGCGCTACCGCTGGTCGCGCGGAGTTCTCAAGGCGATCAAGCTCAACGCCGAGTGGTTCTGGAAGCCGTGGAAGAACTTCCGCAACTTCCTGATCCTCGCCTACATGATCGTCGAGTCGTTCGTGATCCCCTCGCTCAACTTCATCTTCTCGTTCGCCTCGATCAACTACGCCCTGGTCTACGGCGTGAAGGGGCTGTATGGGTATTTCTTCGGCCAGCTCATCATCCTCGACGTGACCCTGGCGATCTTCTGTCTCGCGCTCGAGACGCACATGAACTTCTGGCTCGTTTTTTACGCCATCATGAACCGCTTCACCTACGGCATGTCGCTCGAGATCCTGCGGTTCTTCTCGATCTTTGATGAAATCATGGGCCTGCCGCTGTACTGGGGCAAGCTCGTGCGAAAAGGAATGTAACGATGAAAATTGAAAACCTCCTCAATACGTTGATCCTCTCTTTGAGCGTCTCGACGGTGCTCATCACTTTGCTGAGCTACTTCATCTACAAGATCCGGCAGTTCCCGAAGAAGGGCGCGACCGCCGCGGCCGTGCGTAAAAAAGAGGGCGTGTTCTTCCGACGTCACATTCCCGTCGAGGTGGTGTTGGAAGTCGAGGAGAAGACCGCGCCCGAACAGAAAAACTTCTTTAGCAAGATGAACACGCTGCCGTTCTACTTCTTCTTCGTGCTCCTGGTGGTGTTCTCGTCGCTCGTATTCAAAGACTTCTTCAGTACCCGTTATGCCCAATGGTCCCGCGCCCAGGACGTGAAGCACCTCCATGACCTACGCGAGAAGGGCCTCTTCAAGATGTACGACTTGGACCTCGAGCTCAAGGACGAAGAATTCGCGGAAGTGATTCCGGCGATGGAGAAAAAGCTCGTGGACAGCAAGCTCGCACTCCTGAAGACAAAGAAAATTGCGCTGGTGAGCTGGAGCAATAATCAGAAACACAATGCGACCCACGCAAGCCGCGCGCAGGCGGGCTGGGAGAGTTTCTTCAAATCTTTCGGGCTGACCTACACCGTCGTGAGCGACCTCGCCGTGGGGTCTTTTGACCTCTTCATCATTCCCCAGATGAAATCGCTCTCAGAAACGCAGCGGGCCTTCATTGCGGGCCTCGAGAAAAGCAAAACCCCGTTCCTCATGACAGGCCCCTGTGGTGCGCTCGATGGCACCGGTGCTCCTGCCAAAGAAATGTTCTGTGAAAAAATCTTAAAGACCTCTTTCTTGCGAGAGACTTCAAAGTCCACGTCACGCCCGAGCCTCTTTCCGCTCTCAACAACCCCCGGCTGGTCCGTGCCCCCAGGTCATCTCACCAACTGGTTCCCCGAAGACGAAGAGTTCACCGTCGTCGCGGAGTCCGGCGAAGCGTCCATCGTCGAAGCGCAGTTCAACGGCAAGCCGCGCGTGCATCAGCAAGGAAAAGTCGTACGCGCCCTATTCAAGGACCGCCACGGGTGGCTGGCGCTTGAGCCTCACAGCATCGCCGCCATGAAAGGAGCCGACAAGTTCTACGGCGATAGCGTCCTCATCGAAACACTCTCGTGGCTCGCGGGCGTTCCGCGGGTGCAGGTCGCGCCGTGGAAAGACGGCAAGAGGTGGACGTTTGCGGTGAGCGTCGATTCGGAAGACAAGATCGAAGGCTCTTTTGAGCTCTGGGAACGATTAGACAACCACGCCGTGCCAGCAACATTCTTCGTGGTGAGTGATCAATTACAGAACGACGACCGCCTCATGAAAGTGGACTCGCCGAAGTTCGAGATCGGTTCGCACTCCAAAGACCACATGATCCACACGGAGAAAGATCTCAGCGCGCAGTTTCTCAACATGCAGGATTCTCGTTTGACCCTCGAAGAACTCTCGGGCCAACCCGTGGTAGGGTTCCATCCGCCGGAAGAGCGCTTCGACGAAACCACGGTGAATGCCATCGCGCAGAACCGCTTTTCATACTTCTCCGGGGACCAGCGCATCTACCGGATGGCGCCGCTCTTCGTACCCGGCAACTTGCTGTACTTGCCCCGGGTGTTTATGGATGACGTGCTCATCAAACGCAATCGTCAGCTCATCACCAACGATGATATTCTGTTGGCACTCCGCAAAGACTATCTGCAGGCCGCCGACTACGGAGGCCTGCACTATTTCAACGTCCACTCACAGATCATGGGCCAGTCGTTCTATCTCGATGTGTTCGATGCGTTCATGGAAGAGATCTCCAAGCAACCCGACGTCTGGGTGGCGAACCTGGGAGAGATCAATACGTGGTGGCGGCAGCGGAATGCACTTGAAGTCACCCTTTCTGCGAGCGGGGTGAAGGTGCGCAACACCTCTGCTGCACAACTTGTCGGACTGGTGGTCTACATGAATGGAAAGAAGGTGGCGCTCGATCCAATCGACGCCGGTGCGGAACGGGTGCTCAATGATAAATGATCAGAACAAGGCTGACTGCCAGGATCAGGTTTCTTGAGGAATCATTAAGATTTTTGATGTACAGACCCATTTCAGGCCACCAAATTTGAACGACGTGGTTAGAATAAGGTATGAGATTTTTCTTCATTCTATCCCTGTTTTTTGTCACTTTCAACGCACAAGCGCTGGATAGCTCCGGACGATTGCTGCTCACCTCCGGTGTGACTCAAATCGAGGGCGCCGCTGGCGGTGGACTGACTCCGTGGGCGTTCATCGGTGGCTACGGCACCCGCGATCAGATCGGCGCGAGCGCCTACTACACCAACGTAGCGATTTCTGATTACCACCTCGAGAGCACCGGAGCACTGATCGGCTTCTACGATCGCGTCGAGTTCTCCGTCGCTCGACTAACCTTCGATACGCAGAAGATCGGCGCGCTGCTGGGCCTTGGGGCCGACTACAAAATCAAGCAATACGTTTATGGCATCAAAGTCAAAGTCCTGGGTGACGGCGTGCTCGATCAAGCGTCGTGGCTGCCGCAGATTTCCGTCGGGGCCCAGTACAAGAAAAACCAAGAGGGCGACGTGGTGCGCTCTGTCGGTGCGGAAGATGATGCGGGCATCGACTACTACGTCTCGGCGACGAAAATTTTCCTGGCACAAAGTCTCCTCGCCAACGTCACGCTCCGGCGCACGAAAGCGAACCAGCTCGGCATCCTCGGTTTCGGCGGCGACGAAGAAGAAAGTCACACGTTTCAGTTCGAGGGCTCGCTCGCGTATCTGTTGACTCGTCAGGTGGCGCTCGGAGCAGAGCTGCGCCAGAAACCGAACAACCTGGGCGTCGCCGATGAGGACGACTGGTCGGATGTGTTCGTTGCCTGGGCGCCGACGAAGAACCTCTCCCTGACAGCGGCCTACACCATGCTTGGGAACATCGTCCTGCGTGACGACCAGGGCGGCTTCTACACATCACTCCAACTCGGCTTCTAAGCGGAAGGTACCCATGAAACTTTTTTCCCTGCTCTTCGCACTGACCCTCAGCACTCACAGTTTCGCCGCGGACCTTTCGGCGTTCAACGCCTTCGGTGGCAAAGAGGGCCTGCTGAAGGTCGTCGACGACCTGATGATCAATCTCCTCGCGGATAAGCGGACGAAGCCGTTCTTTGAAAAAGCTGATCAGGTGCGGATCAAGGAAAAGCTCGTCGAGCAGTTCTGCGTCGAGCTCGAGGGGCCGTGCACCTACACGGGCCAGAACATGAAGCGCTCCCACAAGGGCCACGACATCAACACCGCTCATTTTTACGCGCTGGTGGAAAGTCTCCAGCTCGCGATGACGAAAAACGAGATCCCCGAACGCGCACAAAATAAGTTGCTTGCTCGGCTCGCACCCATGCACAAAGACATCATCAATAAATGATCCAACGCTTTAAGGATTTCCCGATTCGCCACAAGCTGATCGTGAGCTTTGGGCTCATCATCGCCATCAACGCCGTATTCGGCGTCTTCAGTCTCTCCGTTATGCGCCAGCTCGGCGAGCTAGTGAACGTGACCTACGACAAGGCGCTGATGTCCGGGACGTTCGCGCAAGCCGCGAAGTTCAACTTCGCCGTCTACGATGCCCAGACGCGCGCCGCTCTGTTTGCTGCCGAGGCCGAAGATTTTTCCAAGTTGATCGCGCACAGCCAGAGGGCCTTCGAGACGCTAGACGAGGACCTGGTGGTGGTCTCCGAGCGTGCGCTCGGTTTGAAGAGCCAGGAGCTCATCGACGAGCTGAGGCCCGCGCTCACCGAGCTCCATAAGACGCAGGCCAAACTGATACAGCAAAAAACAGACCTCCTGCGTACCCAGAACAGATCGCTCCAGCTCGTCGACGAGTGGAACACGGCGATCCTCAAGGCAGCGCTCGACCGGAAATTGACGGCGCTCTACGACGACGCCGCAGAACTCGGATACCAGTTCCGGATGACGTCGGAGGAGAAGAACCAGAAATCACTGTACCTCTCTCTTGCGATTCTCATCGGGTGCATCGCAGTGAGCCTGCTGCTGTCGTTTGTGGTGGCGTACTTCCTGATCTTACCGCTCGTCCGCCTGGCGAGTGTCTGCGGGAAGGTCGCGCAGGGAGACTACTCCTTGCGCGCGACCGTCGAGGCGAAAGACGAAATCGGCGAACTGGCGAATTCGTTCAACACCATGCTCGTCACGATCCAGAAAAAAGATGAGAACATCGCCGCTCTCCTGGAGTCTTTGCCGTTCGGCCTTTTCTACATCGACGAGCTCGGACGCATTTCCCGGGAGCGCTCTCCGGCCACGGAACGAATTTTCAAGAACTTTGGTAGCTATGAGAACTTGGAAGCTTTTTTCCGCGACCACGCGGTAGGGACGGAGACCATCGGCGACATCCTGCGGGCCACGTTCCAAAAACTCCTGCCGTTTAAGTCCGCCGTGTTCCTCTTCCCGGACCATGTAACGGTGCAGGAGGGGTTGACGGCGCGAACGATCCAACTCAGCTACCGGCCACAATACGGACCGAAGAAGAAACTCGAGCGCCTGATTCTGCTTGCCGAAGACGTCACGGAAAAAAACAAAGCCATGGCAGAAAGCCGCAGCCTCACCGAACGCGTGGAACGGATCTCAAAAGTCGCTGCTGACGTGCCGGGCTTCAAAGGATTCATCGTGGCCGCGGGCCGAATCTTCGACAGCGCAGACGCAAAGTTAGGTCCCGCGCAGGACAGCGTGGGCCTCGCCCGTGACCTCCACTCGCTAAAGGGGCTCCTGGGAATGTACGCCTTCACGAGCTGCGCGGCCGCCATCCACGACATCGAAGCGAACATCCACTCCTCTCCGGTCACTGAACTCCGTCGGGCGCGAGAAACCTTCGAGCACCAGGCGCGGGATAGCTTCGAGGTGTTGACTGTCGATGTGACGCAGGACCTGAAATACTTCGATTCCGCGAAGATCGCGCGACTGAAACAGATCGTCTCCGATGAGGGAAACCAGCGCATCCTGCGGCTGCTCGGCGAACTCGACCGTTTTCCTCTCGCTGTGGTTTTCGGCAAGTACGTCAACCACACGCAGGCCATCGCAAAGAAATTCGAAGACAAGAAAGTGGGGCTGACCTTCACCGACTCAGACGAGATCTCCTTCGAGGAAGCCCAGCGCCTCGACGCCGCTCTCGTGCACCTTTTGAACAATTCGATCGATCACGGCCTCGAACCCGTGGCGCGACGCCGCGAGCTCGGAAAGAACGAGACCGGTGAAATTTGCATCGTGTGTCGCCGCAGAGACGACCAGGGCCTGGAGTTAAAAGTCTCTGACGATGGCCAAGGAATCAACGCTGAACTCCTCGTTGCGAAGGCAGTGGCGAGCAACGCCATGACAGAGCAGGAAGCCGCGGCCGCGAGCCACGAAAGTAAATTGAACCTCATCTTCAGAGCGGGCCTGAGCACGAAAGACGAAGCCAGCCAGATCTCGGGCCGAGGTGTCGGAATGGACGCCGTAAAAAGCTACATCGAATCTCTGGGCGGAAGCATCCAGCTCCAGACAGAACTCAACCGCGGGACGACCTTCATCATCCACGTTCCGCCCTTGGAAATGCACCCACCACTTTAGGAGTCGCGCCATGAACTATCTCTTTGCTATTGTCCTTGTGATCTGCGCCAGCGCTCACGCAAAAACGATCCGCATGGTCCAGGCCGACAAGGTCTTCCTCGGTGACATCACCGACGCGCAGGCACAAGCCGCGTTCGAAGATCCCTCGATCGAGGAGGCCCACCAGGTCAAGCTCATCGACGCGAAGGTTGGCGACACGCTCGAGTTCGCGAACCGCGACGAAGTGAACCACAACGTGAGCGGAACCCTCGGCGCAACAAAGGTGTTCGACGTGAAGCTGCAGGCCCCAGGTAAGGCCAACGACCGCTCTGTGGAACTCACGAAGAAGGGTGTCTACGACATCCAGTGCGCGATCCATCCGAAGATGAAATTCAAGGTGAAGGTCGACTAGGCGAGGCCATTGCGCTTGGCATAGGCAAAAGAAATCTTCTCGATGAGGTCGTCCTGCTCCCAGGGTTTCACCACGTGGCCATCGGCCCCGAGGGATACGGCGTTGAGGATGTCGGTGACGTCATCCATCGTCGGTGTCTCCACCGAAGATGCGCCGAAGGTTTTCTTCCAGCGCCGTGCTCGCGACTGGTTTTAGCAGGTATCCGGTGACCTTGTAGTTAATCGCTTCGATGACCTTCTCCTTCTCGGAGACCGTGGTAATCAAGACGAACGGCAGCGTGGCCGTCTTACCCCCTGAGCTCCGCACGTGCTTGAGCAGTTCGAGGCCGTTCATGTTCGGCATGTTCCAGTCGGAGAGGATGAGGTCGAACACTACGTCATCTTTCCGGAGCTGGTCGACGGCGATGTTGCCGTCCTCGCACTGGCGAAGGTTGTCTTTCGAAAACCCCAGTTCGATGAGGATCTTGATGAGACCCGCGCGCATGAAAGCGGTGTCGTCGACGATGAGAATTTTTTTGTGTTTGTAGTCTTGGCTCACGCTTCTATTTTACTCGAAATCTTCGGCAGTTGGTAAAGAGTTCCGTCAAAAAAACAAAACCTGAGAGGTTTGCTTACTAAGCCAGCGTGACTTTTTCTTAGACGTCGAAAGTTCTGGTGGGTGCGGAGTTTAGTCCCGCAAACCCACCTGAATCGTGCGGACCTTGGGCTCGAGCTCATCTTCTAGATCGATGGTGAGGTCGAACACGAGGTCGCGGTCCTCGAGCGTGGCCTGGCCACGGTTGTTGAGGCACGTGAGCGAGACCCAGGCGCGGAACGGGGCCACCCAGTTGCGAGAAAACTCCACGGGCCGCTGCCAGTGCTGGTTACTCAGGCGTGCCGCCTTCGGCACGCTGCCGTTGCGACACTTCAGCACAGAGTAGAGTTCTTGCTCGAAGCTCACGAGCTTTTCGCCGACGGTGAGGCTCAGGCGCGGCAACGAGTAAGTACCGAGGTTGATGCTCACCATTTCAATGCGCGTGGTTTCGGTCAGCTGGCGATGGGTCTTGTGGTACTCGCGCTCCACCATCTGGCGCACGCGGGCGCCTAGGAAATCTAAGTAGGCATGATCGGTGAGGCCAACGTTGTGGCCGATCTCATGAACGAGGCTTGCCACCATCACCGGGATCGGCAGCATTTCGACGACGTCGCCGGTTTTTCTGTACAGCAGGTCGAGGTTCACGAAGATCGGCGCGTCCTGCGTGAAACCCGTTTTTGCCAGACGCACTTCGGGGTCGTTCTCCGCATCGAAGAAGCCCGGATTGTTTCTGCCCGAAAGGAAGATGAGCTTGTCGGCCTTCAGGGCCTCGAGGCGCGAGGCCTGAGCGATGCGCTTCAAGGGTGCTACGTCCGCGCCATTTACAAGACCCGCTTTGAGGGTTTCTTGGATGAAGTCCGTGAGCTGCGTGAGTGCGTAGGTGAAGTTCTGCTCGGCGAGCCCGCCGCCGTTACCGATAATGTCGCCGCCGCCGCTGCGTTCAACTTGAATGTTGCGGATGAGGTCTTTGATCAGCATGCTCGTGCAGGTGGTCTTGCCGCAGACTTGCACGCGTTCTGTGAGGTCCAGCGGTCTCGGATCGAACGGACGATCCGTGGCGTGGGCCACACCGAGAGTGAGCAAAGTGATAAGTAAGGTTCTCATTGCAAGCGCTCCTGAGGCGACGTTTCCGTCGTGTGTTCGAAATATTGGACGTTGACCTGGTAGACGCGGGTGGAATCTTCCACGGCGTACTTCTCGTTCATCATCTCGATGAACTGAGCGATATCTTTTTTAACATTCGCTGTTTGTTTAGCATCAGCACGTAAAGTGAGACCCATGAAACAGCGATCAGCGACTTTTTGTTCTTCCAGGGCTTCGCGGGCGCGGTCGATCATCCCCAGATGGTGCTGCACGAGGGCCTGCGACGGAATGTCCGTGGGGGTCGTGACCGCGTGGGCCGATGCGAGCTTGCCGGTCTGTGGATCGCGTTCAATGAGTTCGAGGGCCAGGAGGTGGTCGATCGCCTTCTTCATTTGATGGGGACGGATCTTGTGGCGCAAGCGGCGGCACACCCAATCAGCGTCTTCCACGAACTCACCGGTGGCGATGAGCTGCTTGATGACCATGCAGTACCACTGGGCCACAGACTCGAAGGACGAGAGGCCCACAACTTGTCGATTCACCTTACCCACGCTCGCGATGAGCTTGTCGATGTCGTCGCGGGTCTTTTCGCTGGACTTCCCTTTGTGCTCGAGGCGCTCGAGCTTCACTTTAAGACGAAGGAAGTTGCCTTCCGCACGGCTGAGCTTGAGTTCGGCGATGAGTTTTTCCACGAGCTCGCCGCTCGGAAGACGGTCGCCCTTGAGCACCATGGAGAGGAGACTCGGGGACTTGTGACCTAAGCGCTGCGCCCAGCGAGAAAGGTTCGGGCCCTTCTGCTGGTACGGACCGTTGGGCATCATCACCTTGGTGAGATACTCGCGGTAGTCGTTATAATCAAACAGCGACGTGTTCATGCGTTCTCTCAGTCACACTGGGGAATCGTATAAGGCTTCTTAAAGACGGTTCGTGGCCCGGATTCGCCGCTGCCCGTCTCCTGGACCGCGAGCAGGTAGTCCACTGGAATGAGGTAGGGCCTGTTCTCATAGGTTCGGCAGAAGAAGTTATCGTTCTCTTGTACGTAGTCGATGCACACGCGCTTCGAGATCGTGCGCGGCTGGCTCAGGCGGCTCGAATCATAGCGGTCGCAGACCCATTCCCAGAACACGTTGTCGCCCTGGCGGACTTCCTGCTGGTGGCCTTCGGCGCAGAACTTCACGTCCTTGATAGAGTGGAACGTGCCACCGTCTGCAGAGAGGCAGGCGTTGAAGAGGCCGCCGACGGGGTTGAGTTCCGCGGGTTTCTGAATGATGTGCAGAAAGCTCGCTTCGATCTTTTCCCAAGACGAGCGGATCGAGATGCGTTGGGCAAAGCTTGGGGTTGAGGCGAGGACGAGGGAAAGAAGGGCCAGCAGCTTCATAACGGTCTCCGGTGCAGTGTGAAATAGAACTCAGTTTTATGTGAAAACCTTAAAAGGTGCAATTTCCTACCCATCTTCCTGTAATTCTTACCTAAAAAGGGGACCCTTTGCAGGGTCCCCGAGGGTATTCGCGGTCGGGCGAAGACTATTTCTTGTTAACAGTAACTTGGCGAACCTTGATCACTGCATCTTTGTAAACCAAGCGCTCTACGCAACCAGGGTATGTTTCGCCAGACTCCAAGATCGGGCAAAGCTTCGAGTTGCGAACGTCGACGATCTGGATCGTGCGGTTCACGAGTTGGAGGTCGAGAGCGAAGTTGTTCTTAGCGAAGTTCTTGCGAACTGAACCGCCGCGCAGGCGCCACATGGGTGATGCGATCTTGAGAGCGGCCACTTCTTCTGCTGAGAAGTCAGAGAGAGGGAAGTTGAAAGAGAGGTAAGCAGATGGCATTTCTGGGTCGCGGAAGACGCCTTCAGTGTAGTCGACGAAGACCTGAACGACTGGCTCAGATTCCAAAACAACAGTTTCAGTACAGTCGTTTGAAGCTTCACCGTAAGGGTTGCAACCTGGGATGTCGCGCTCTTCAGTTTTGGTCGGGATCAAGGTGTAGACAGCTTGATCGATCTTGAAGCGTGAGTGCTCTTTCGCTACCACAGTGCTGTTGTTGTAGTTGACTTGAGCGAAGGCTGAAGCAGAGGCGAGTGCGATGGCCAAAACGAGCAATTTCATAAGGACTCCTGGGAGGGGTTAATGTTGTAACAACATGAAATAATTACACTAATTACGTCATCTTGTTCACAGTTGCCCGCACACTAATTCACAAAAAATATCCTGTGAAGACCCCATGAGGCGATGTGTAACGATTGATTTCACGGCCGTGAAATAGCAATCGTTGGTATACTCCTAAGCATGAACGTTTCAACTAAGTTTGCAGGCGTCGTCTTCTTCGCTGTGGCGATCTTTCTCGCCCGCCATAAGATCATCGACGCTCTCTCTTCGAAGAAAGTTCCTAGTGGCCTCGCCACACTCGGCACGTGCGCCGGTAAAAGAATGTGCGCCATCGTCTACGTCGCACCCTGGTGTCCGGCGTGCCATGCGATCCAAGACGATCTTCGCATGCTGGGATCGACGAGCGCGAACCATCCTGACTTCGGTGTGCTGGTGATCGTCGGTGGAGGACGCACGCCTGATGAAAACGCAGCGACAGTTGCGGGCTACGGCGCCGTCGCCACGGCAGATGATGAGAACACTTACGCCCAGGCCTTAAGGATCAGAAAGTATCCGTCGTTTCTCGTCGTGAGCTCATTGAAAGTTGTCCATGAAGACCGCGCGGCCTTGCAGTGGATGGACGAGTCGTTCGGATTTTCTCTCTAGTATGATCTAGGGAACGATCGTGGCTTGTGTGTTCGAGCGCTGCAGGCGACGAAGGCGCTCTTCTTTGAGTCTCCGCGCATTGGCTTTCTCGCGACGAGCCTGGTCGAGTCGGATCTGCTCGTCGGTGCGGAAGTCTTGCTCCTCTTGGACCTGGTTATTATTGAGGGGCTTCTGCGCTGGTTGCTCGATGAGGCTCCCATTGTTTGCGCCCGGGCGCGGAGTTCCCGACGCCAGAGCACTCGAGGCGGTGGCGAGGAGGATTAGTGCGAAAAAAAGCTTCATGCGAGTCTCCTTTGTTAAAGATCGGAGACGATGGTACGCCCCTAAGGAGGAGTTTTAGTGGAGAGTCCTTGTGTAACTATCTCCACACTAAAGTGATGTTCCACACTGAAACGATGATCAAGGGCCAGAGCGTGAGCATCATGCCGGCCTTGCGATACTTGAAAGTCTTTTCCTGGTTTCGCATCGTGAGATAATGCAAGACCCGGCCAAGTACGAAGACGACCGCGAGAGCATGAATGGCATAAAGGCTCACGGTTTGGTGCTCGAGTAGGAACAGTGAGAAGAGGAAGAACGGAGTGTAGCTCGCAAAATTGCTATGGGCGCTGACGAGGTGGAGAATCTCGTTGTTTTCTCCTGCCCCGAGCGACACTTTATTTGCTCTGCGCCCTTTTATGGTCTCGATCGAAATCCAGAAATACAAGAGACCGAGAATTCCAAGATACAATGACGTGACCATACGACTCCTAGAGGAAATCTAATTGGGAGCATTTCCAGTTTTCGTAAAACGAACTCACCACGACCGAGTGAATCTCTCGGCTCGCATATTCCGAATCTTTGAAACCTGGAGCGCTGAGACCAAGCTTCAACGCCCAAGCGCCATAGTAGTTGTCTTTGCGAGGATGGTGCTCAGCTACGGCGTGAACAAGGGGTGTGCCGTAGGGTGCCTTTGTAATGATCTGCACCAGGTCTTCGCGGTGAATGAGATTGATCTTCTCATTGCCGCCACTGATGTCGACTCGGCCGGCGAGATGTTTCACGGGATGGCGTTCGCCACCGATGAGACCCCCGGGTCTGATGACGGTGAGTTTTTCTTGAAAATCTTTTCGTAGAAGTGTTTCGACTTCTAAGAGCCAGCGCGCGGAAGCGGTGTCGGGACTTGGCGAGGACTGTTCGTTGACGGCACCACAGTTCATGCCGAAAACAGAGGTCGAGCTGATGAAGATGAGGCGCGTGGGTGCCGTGGCGCGGACTTTATGACAGTAACTTTGCGGTGAAAGATCGGTGAGCGGGGGTGTGTTCAGGAAGAGTACATCACAAAGAGTGGTGGGCAGCGTGTCGTTGCGGAAATCGAAGTCTGTGCGATGGGTTCCCCAGGTGCGCAATCCCTTCTCCTGTAAATAAGCAGAAAGACGGGCACCAAGCCATCCTAGACCAACGATTCCCCAAGTCTGAGTGTTAGGCATAATCACCCCTCCATGCTAGTACAGACCCATGAAAAGAGAAAACGACAAATCGGGTGTAGGGACAGCACTTTTTAACTGGTACCCCGGCCACATGGCGAAGGCCCTGCGCGAAATCAAACAGAAGCTCAATATGGTCGACATCGTGCTCGAGGTTCGTGACGCACGCGTTCCGCTCGCCACCGGCAACCGCGAACTGGTGGACACACTTGGACAAAAAAAGCGCATCATCGTGTTCAATAAGACGAACCTCGCCGATCCCGAGGTCACGAAACTTTGGGCGAAGTACTTCGAAGAAAAAAATGAGCCGCACTTTTTTGTGAACGGCTTTGATAAAGCGGCCTTGCGGAAAGTGATCCCCATGGCCCGCCAAATCGTCGAGGCCAATCGCAAGACCAGCAATCCGGACTACGTGGAAACGAAAACCAAGCTCAAGCTTATGATCGTAGGCCTGCCAAACACCGGCAAGTCCACCATCATCAATCAGCTCGCCAATCGCAGTGCTGCTAAGGTCGCCGACAAACCTGGGCAAACGCAGATCCAGCAGTGGATCGAGCTCGAGAACGATGTGGAGCTGATGGATACGCCGGGGATCATGCCGCCGAAGATCGACAACGAGAAACACGCCCTCTGGCTCAGTGCCATTCATGCGATTCCCGATGACATCGCCGACGAACAGACCACCGCGCACTTCGTGATCCAGCATCTCTTGAGCGTGCCGTCGCAGGCATTCCTGGAGCGCTTCAAAATAGAGAGCAACGATATCAGTGTCGACGAGACCATCCTGAAGATCGCCACGCTGCGGGGCTGTCTCAAGCAAAAGGGTCTGCCGGACCTCGATCGAGTTTACAAGATCGTGCTCGCCGAGTTCCGCAAAGGCGAGCTGGGCCGCACGAGTTTCGGTGTGCCGCCCGCCCTGCGCTAGAACATCGTCGAGAGATTCGTGTAGATATCGAAGACACCCTCGTTGTCTTCCGAGAGCTTCGTCGAGTGGCGCACGCCGACGTTCAGCGGGATAATTCGGAAGAACTTCGTTTCAAACTCGAGTTCCGCACCGTAGCTATTGAGTGTGGCGCGCGTGAAGCTCGACTCCAGTGCCGTGGAGTCAAAGAACACTGTCGAAAAAATGCGACGAACGTACACCAGACCACCCACCGCGAGATCGGGGTAGCTGAGCGGGAAGACGTAGTTGCCGGTGACTTTACGGTACTCGGGAATGCTCTCGTAGGCATAGCCGCGCGAGAAGACGTAACCCGTCGGAGAGGCGTTGGCCGGTGAGAACCGGTAGACCGACGTGTTGTCGCGCATGACTTCTTGATCAAAGCTCACACGTACACCGTTATTATTCCAAATCCCCGGCGTCTGCACGTGGGCGTGGTGGAAAAAGCGATTGGCCGACGCCGACGCGTCGTTGCTCAGATCGGCGGCGTTGTCGTAGCGCACGTGGTAGTTGAGTTCCCACGGATTGATGATGGAGCGGGCCACCGGGTCTTTCACGAGACTCGTCGAGAACTCCACCGTGCTCTGGTGGAAATTCACGCCCGCGCCACCGAGGTTTTCTTCATCGAACTGGTAGTGATCGGTGTCAAGGTAACTCGCCCCCAGGGAAAGTGCGGTGACGAAGCTGTAAAGATCAAAACGCGAGATGTAGGGCAGCATCATGTTGAGGCCGACTTCTTTCTCTTTCCAGTTCAAGTCGAAGTCGTTGTCGAAGGGCCTGACCGATCGTTCGCGGATGCCGCCCTGGAGACTAAAGACCGGATAGTAGCGCTTGTAGTCGATGGCGAAGAACTGGTAGTCCGCGTTTTCCGCCGCACTCGCGCCGATGGAGGCGCGCAGGCCCATGGTGCGAAGGTAGTTATCGCTCGCAGCGCTCAAGGCGAAACCGTTGCCGCCGAGGAAGCTCCAGCTGTGCGGAACGAAGAGGCGGCGGTCGAAGTCACCGTAGTCTTTGCGTTTATACTTGTCGGCATTCTTCGAGTACAAAGTGGTTTGCTCGCTAAAGCTTTGTGGCGGAAACTTGTTTAAGTTATCCGACGGGTTCTCCCCTAAGTAGTTGAAGGCCACCAGCGCTTCTGTGGAGAGGGGCTTACAGTCTTGCAGCGCCACTTTTTCAATGCGCGAGCCGTAGGTGTCCTGGTGACTGTAGTAGACGTGCGTGCCGTCCGATGACGGCGACGCTGCTGAGATTTTGGCCTGCGTACACTGCGCCAGCGCCCCGGCGCCGGCGAGCTTGAATATCTCGACGTGGCCCTGGCTCTGCGCTTCGAAGAGAATGTTCTCCTGCTCGTCGACGCTCAAAGCGTAGATGTTGTTGCGGGAGGCGGGCAGTAGAGTCTTTGAACTGCTGCCATCGAGGGCCAGTCGTTGGATCGACTTATTTCCTGAGAGGTCGGCGACGATGGCGATGGCCTCGTTGTCATTCAGTGGAAAGACTTCGCTGACCCGATGGTCTTTGATGTGGAGCTTGCGAAGCTCTTTTCCTTTGAGATCAAACTCGGCGATGTTCCAGGCATGCTCGTCGGTGAAATCCACCGCGAGAATGCGGCGTCCATCTTGGCCCAAGCGCGGAGAGTAGAGGCGCTTCCCTTGCGTGAGTTGTTTTTTCTCGCCGCTCTCGAGGTCGATCAGCATGAGGTCCGAGCTGCCGCGGTAGTTGTAGCGCGAGTCCGGTAAGAACTGCGCGTAGACGGCGTGGGACTTCGCGATGCTCAGTTGAACGAGAGATTTTTGAAAAGACAGGTCGGTTATTTTTTCTTCGTCCTTGTAGAGCGACCAGTAGGAGTTCAAGTCGTAGCGCAGATAGTAGAGCGCGCCGTTGGCGTAGGTGGGGTAGATGTGTTCACGGTAGTCCACGGGAGTGAGGGCGGGTTCGCGGTCCGCGAGCCATTGCATCTTGAGGTTTTCCATCGTCTCCGTGTAGAAATCGAAGAAGCTCACGCCGGCGTACTTGCGGAAAGCTGAGTAGAAGCGGAACGGGTGGGGGAAGACCGCCACATCGTGGCTGATTTTTTTCCAAAAATCCTCACCGTACTTGGTGGTGGCCGCGGAGATGAGCACGTAGCCGAACTGGTAGTGGTTGGCGTTGACGGTGCGATAGGTGCCGTTGACGAACTCGTCGTAGCTGGGGATTTCGTCACCCAATAATTGTGCTTTGAGACGAGCGAGGAAGAGCGGCGAGCGCCCGCGGCCCGCGTCGGTGTATTTCGTTTCGGCCCAGACCGCGTCGCCTTCGTAATACCAAGGTTGCAGACCACTCACGATGCCAATGAACGAGCCCGTGTCACCGAAGAAGTAGCTCAGCCACTTCACAGTGCTGCGCTGGAGATTATCGAACTGCACGATGTGGCGGTACTCGTGGATCGCCAGTGTTTGGTACCACTCGCTTGATCCGACTGAGGTTCCGAACGTCGAGGAGCTGAACCACTCACTGCGACGAGGCGCCAGTGTGACGAAGCCGTTGGGCTCGGCCATCTCGGGACGAACCACCAGCGTGAACTGCTTGGGTGTGTGGATGTCGTAGGAGAGGCCCACTTGCTTTGCGTAGTGCTCGATGAGGTTGGCGATGTAGACGGATTCGGTCTGGAGGTAGTCGGGGTAGATGACTTTAACGAAATCATTTTCGATGCTCTCCCAGCTGACCGAAGAAGAGCTTTGATCGAGAGAGTAGCGTTCGAGGATTTGCGCGGACGCCGTGATCGGCAGCAGCAGAAAACAGGCGATAAGCAGCGCTCTCATGAGACCTCCAAAAATAAAGGAACATCGTCACATGTTCCTTTATTAGGAGTCATATCTTTTTATGCTGTCGCAGCGCGACGGCCGAGCCTAAGGCTAGAGGACACGGGCCTGAACGCGGCGGTTACGATAGTTGCCTTCAGTGCCGTCATGGGGTGCGGCCTTATCACTCTCGCCGATTCCAGCAGCGTTCACCGCTTCCGGTGCGATGTCGTAGTCTTCCACCAGCATCATGCGGATGGCTTCGGCACGACGCTTTGAGAGATCTTGGTTGAAGGCTGCATCACCGGTCTCATCGGCGTAGCCTTTGATTTCGATGCGTGTCGCCGGATTCTTCTTCAGGTACTGGGCCAAGCGCTGAACCTGGTCCCGGTACTGCTGATGGATGATGGTACTTTCCGTGGCGAAGTTCACATCAATGTCGAGCTCCTTCGGCGTGTGCGCCATGGCGCTCAAGCTCAAACTGGCGATCACAAGCAATGCAAAAAATTTCATATCTAGTCCTTTAGTTATGGGCCAAGGCCCTGGTCACTCCACTTTCGTTCAATGGGGCGAAAAAGGACTCTAGTGGTTGTGATGAATACTTGTAGAGATCTACACAACTAGAGGTTGTAGACGAAGTCGCGGATCTTGGTGACGGCGCTCGCATACATTTCATCCGCTCGGGGCATATTGAATGTAACCGCGGCGGCCAGGACGGTGAGGGGATTGACGGTCCGGTCAAAAATATCCGATTGGCTGATGTCGATGACGGGTTTGAACTGCGCCTCGGTCAACTCGTGCTGGAGGCCGATGTAGAACAGACTTTCGTCTTGCACGTGAGGGATGAGCACGAGGCGATTGTAGAAGACCTTTCCGTCGCGGGTGTAGTTCAGCATGTCTTGGCAGATCCCTTCTCGCTTCGCCAGCGCCGTGCGAATGCGCAGGATCCCTGCGGGGTCCGTATTTGGGCCTTGCAGGAAGCGACAGTTCTTGCCGATCACTTGCGCTGAGTAATGGCCCGTCAGCTCCGAGAAAGCCTTGTTGACGTAGACGATAGGATTATCTGCGATGTCGCGGTTGGAGATGGAGATGGGTTGGAGAAAGCGGTCACCGGTTTGCATGAGGACGTCAATAAGTTTCATGTGTAGAGTTTAGCATGGATTCGCGCACTGACTAGTTGTAGCCTATTTGGATGAAGATTTGGATCGATGCGGACGCCTGTCCCAAAATAATTAAAGAAGTTATTTATAAAGCCGCTATACGTTTACAAATACCGGTATGCCTTGTGGCCAACGCAACAATGTTTGTTCCCCCAGGACCTCTGTTTAGCCTCGTGCGTGTGGAGAAGGGGGCCGATGTGGCGGATCAGTACATCGTGGAGCATGTAGCGGAAAACGATATTGTCATTACGGCGGATATTCCCCTGGCAGATCTCGTCGTACAAAAAAAAGGCATCGCCATCAACGTGCGTGGCGAGCTCTACACCGAAGAGAATATTCGCGAACGTTTGTCGGTGCGCGATTTCATGAAAGAGTTGCGGGATAGTGGGCTTGAGACGGGAGGGCCGGCGACCTTTGGGCCGAAGGACAAAGAGAACTTCACCAACTCGCTCAATCGGATTTTGACTAAGCTGGTGAAGTAGCAAATCTATCTTCTTCTTTTCGCGAAGGCCTTGAGCAGTGCCAAGACGATGATGGCCCCGATGACGGCACCGATGAAGCCGATGGGTTCTCCGACGTGGTAAATGCCGAAGGCCTGGCCGAGGTACGATCCGACGAACGCACCGACAATTCCGACGATCGTGGTTCCGATGAAACCGAGTCCGTCGTCGCCCGGCTTGATGAAGCGCGCGACCAAACCCACTAAAAATCCAATGATAATCGTGCCGATGATACCCATGTAAAACTCCTGGTGAAAATGCATGACTATAGTAGTAGCGCGTTCTACACATCATATGTGTAGATATTGTTTTCGTTCACTGTAGAATTCTACATATCCCATGAAGGCTATTCATGACTGTTTAACTCACCAGGAGTGTGTATGGCCTATTCTCATGTCATTTTTCTTTCCTTTTTGATTTTCACGCAAGCTTGCCAGGACGGAGGATCCGGTTCTTCCAGCGACAATCTCTGTGTCACTGCCTCGAAAATTATCATCGGCAACAACGACTGGGTCGATCATGCCCAGACCGGAGATGATCCGCAGAACGCGAACGAAAGAACGGTGGCACAGATCAAGATCCCCGCGCTGCTCGCCAGTTGCACGGGCTTTCTCATCAACGAAGACACCTTGATGACCAATAATCACTGCATCGGTACGGCGGCAGAGGCTTTGAATGTGAAGGCCGTCTTTCGTGATGAGGACGGCACGAAGACAACGTTTACCTGTGACCAATTCATCACCACCAATGCGCAGTACGACTTCACCCTTGTGAAGTGCGCCAATGCCCCCGGACTCACGTTCGGTTGGGTGGGTCTGGCGGACATGAAGCCAGAGATTGATGAGCGCATCTACGTCGTGCAAGAGAACTGCGACTACATCCGAGATCCCCGCTGTGTCATGAACAAGTACGTCGCCTTCGGAGAAGTTCTCGGATCACAGACGGCGAGGATGTTCCACGATGCGGATACGTTAGGAGGATCGTCGGGGAGTCCGGTGTTCTCTGAAGAGACCCATCAAGTGGTAGCACTTCACCACGCCGGCGGCATTAATCAGAATGAGGGTATTCCCATGGTGCAGATAAAAAAGATCATCACCACCACGACGCGCGTGAAATTGCATGAGTACGGCACGTCCCAGGACTACAGCTGCGACAATCGCAGCATTGCTTCTAAGACGGAGTAGAGCACTTCTTGATTTTGCGCGGCCTCACGGCCATGGAGCGTGATCGCCGCAGGGAGGGGATTTTTGCCGGTGTAGTCCGTGAGAGCAGTGCCGATGACGTGGTCTTGGATCGTCTTCGGAAGATAGTCTTTTGCCACCGCCCAAAGAAAGTCCGGGTGAAAGAGATTATGCCACTCGCCCCCGATGATCGTGCCGTCCTGGTCCAGCTCGAGGTCGTAGCTCAAGGTGGTGGTGTCGGTGACGTCATTTGTCGGATCATCCGTCAGCACGTCCGAGGGAGCGGTGCCGATCAAGTAAGTGAGCTCCATCGTCACGCCCAGCATGTGCGTGGTGCGCGGCGAGCGATACTTGGCGTAGGGATCGCTGCGGAAGTTTTGCCGAGTCACGAGGGCCTGTTGGAGATGCTCCGTCTGGTTACGTGTGCCCGGACGAAAGTAATGGTAGCGGTAGGAGATCACCGCGCGGTTCCACACTTCCTTGCCCGCGAACGAATCCATGACGAAGGCTTCTCCCTGAAGTCCCATGAGGTTAACGATGGCGAGATGAAAGGCCCCAGGATTGGTGTCACGGCAGTTTTGCGTGGGGCGCGATCCCGACTGCATGACATTCTCGCAGCGAGTGCCGAGCACGGCACTCGGGCCACCGCTCGTCGCCCATGCGTAGGAGGCGAGTGCCTTAATGTCCGATGGGTAGAAGACGATGTCATTCTGGCGATCGAAGGATTTGAGTTTGATGGCGTGCTGAGGCCTGGGAATATTGAGACTCGCCGGAGCGGTGCCGTGGCAGATGCCGATCCACGTCGGAATCTCTCCGAACGTCTCGAGGTAACTCTGACCGTTGGACCATTGTCGATCGGTGAGGGAGAAATTCATGTTTCCGATGAGGTATTCGTATTTCTCCATCGGCGAGAGAAGTTCTACTTGTTGCTGACTGATCAAGCGGCGAGGAGGAGTCGTCTCGTAGGCGCGGATGAGATCAGACCAGGCGTCACTGCTAAGAAAGTGCGGATCAAGATACCTGTAGGCCACGCCGGCCTTAAACGCGGGCCAGGCATGGTAGGACCAAGGTGTTCCCTCGATCTTTCCTTTCTTTAAGTTCGCCGCATCGATCTGCTGAATGTTCGTCATATAGGTGGCCCCCGAAACGAAGACCTCCACCAGCCGGCGGAAGTCGTCATTGCGGAGATCGTATGCTGATTTAAGAGGCCTCCCAAGGAGGGGCCTTGCCGAGACTTGAAGGCTATTCAGTTTATCGGCAAGGTCTCCTTGGGAAAAAGTAGACTCGTAGGAAGTCTTGAAAGGATCGGCACTTCGATCCTTTGCACACGAGGGAAACGCGATACAGGCGAGCAGGATAATCTTAGTTACGTTCGACATACTTGAGTCCAACAACCTCATTGATGCGCTCCATGTCGAGCTTCGTATTCAACGAGGCACGCTTTACGGCGTCAGGATACGCAATGAGAAAGTCGGGGTGATCGTAGGCCGAGTCATTGATCCATTCGGAACCCGTGACTCGCAGAGTGTCGCCGACCCAGCGGCCGATGAGGCGGTATTCGTAGGCTTTCACGGATTTTTTTGTGCCAACGAAATTCGGGCTATCCACGAAGGGACTTGCGATGGTGACCCACGCTTTCACGAGCGCCGCGGTGTCGTTTTCCCGTTTGATCTTGAATTTGATGCTATTGACCGGAACGGTCCAAACCGGAAAGCTTGGATCGTAGTCCATGAGGAAGGGGAGCTGTTTGTCGAAGAGGTGGACTTGAGCGAAGCGGTGGAATTGATCAGGATAGACGTCGTTGAACTCGTCGTCGAAGCCTCCGTCAAAGCGGCTACCGAAGATTTTCAGATCACCGACGTTTTCGTAGCTCTTGAGGAGAAGGGCCTTTTGGTCTCCGACGTTGAACTGGATGCCTTTGCGAATCACGGGTGAGCGTGGTTCGACGTGGAGGACTGAGGCGACCGCCCAGGCATGACACAGTCCTGCCCAATTCACTTCCGCCGGTTCGTAGATTTCGAGCTCTTCATAGCGTGCGGCTTCGGGATCTGTGCCGAAAGCTTTTTCGACGTAGAGGTCATATTTTTGTAGAGTCGCCATCTCGTTTGTGTCGGGAAGCTCGAAGAGGAACTTGTCTTTTGTGGGGAACCACCAAGAAGACCACGGAATGATTTTAGTGGTGCCCGTGAATTCACCTTCTTTCACAGAGAGGGCGCCGTACTCGACGGTCACTTGCGAATGGACGGTCGGGGTCACCGATGCACCGGCGGTGTCACGGTACACGACTTTTTCATTTTCATCAGTATTGCAGCCGGCAAGAAGCAGGAGAGCGATGATCGCAGTCATAGTTTTCATGGTTTAATTTCCTACGTTAATTAATTTATAAAGGCGGGGTGAGAAACGAATTCCCCACCCCGCAACTGCCTTCGGGAAAGAACTACGGCTTTTGGCCAGTGCCTTCGCATGCATTATAGGTGCGACCGGTTGGTACGATCACGACCAAATCTGGGTTTTCTGCAATCGCTTCGTTGATTGCATCAAAGCAGATCGCTTCAAGGTCCCGAGTCTCGGCGATAACTTGTTCACAAGTTAACGACTTTTCGATTTCGGAAGTCTCAGTCACTTCACGCAAACGAGGACAAGAAACACTCAACTCAGGCACGGCAATAACGAAGTTCGCCAAAGCGACGTGGTACTTATCAGAGAAGAGCTCAGCCGAGAGGTTACGTGATTCAGACAATGAAGTAGAACCCGCTTCGATCGGCTGCCAAGAACGGGCCACGTTCTTACACGCCACACGGATGTTCTGCGGTGGGCGCTGGTGACCGTGAGTTGCCGGGTTCTTACAGCTATCGATGAATTGTTCGTAGGTCAGTTCGCCTTGAGCTTGAGCGTGGGCAGTTGTTCCGAAAGACGCAACAGCAAACGTGAGAGCAAGTGCGGCCAATGGGATCGTTTTCATTTTGCTTCCTTTGTTTTTCGCAAATAATTTTGCTACGTGAACTACTTTGCAAGGAGGCGGCCAAGTTTTTGTTGCTGTTTCAGTGCGCTTCTGCCCCAAACGAACTCATCGCTGGGGAAATAAACCTCAAGAAAGTTTTCGGTAGAGAGTTTTGCGATCGATGCCGAGCTCGCGAAATGTTTTGTCTTTCGAGTTGCTGTTCACTCCGAGGAGAAATTCAATGTAGGTCTGCGTGAGTTCCTTGAGCGTCATCTTGTGTTTGATCGAGAAAAAGTTTTTCACACTTTCTTCACATTCTAGCTCTGTTTCGATGCACAGATCAGCGACGCCGATGTCATTACTCCGTGAGAGCGTGATCGATCGCTCGATGACGTTCTCGAGTTCGCGGACGTTGCCGCGCCACTGATGTTTATTTAAGGCGGTGTTGGCTTCTTTTGTTAGGCGCATGACCTTGAGCGGGGAGTGTTTGCGTAAGAAGACATCGATAAGGGGAGTGATGTCTTCTTTGCGTTCTCGCAGAGGAGGGATGTGGAGCTGGATGACGTTCAAGCGGTAGTAGAGGTCTTCGCGGAACTTGTTGTCTTTTACGAGGTTTTTTAAGTTCTCGTGCGTCGCCGAGATGATGCGCACATCAATCGGTAATTCCTGGGTGTCGCCCACCCGACGGATCTTTCTTTCCTGCACCACTCGCAGGAGCTTCGCTTGGAGCGCATAATTCATGTCACCGATCTCGTCCAAGAAGAGTGTGCCCCCTTTGGCCTCTTCGAAGAGTCCGGCTTTCTGGGTGACGGCACCCGTGAACGCACCGCGGGCGTAGCCAAAGAGCTCAGACTCCAGCAGTTCGTTGGGGATGGCACTGCAGTTAATCGCGACGAAAGGTTTATCGCACCGATCACTCATCTGATGGATCGAGCGTGCCATGACGTCTTTGCCGGTGCCGCTCTCGCCTGTGATCAAGATGCTCGACTGCGAGCGTGCAAAACGGCGTGCCTGGTCCGTGACAGTCATGATCTGCGATGACGTTCCGACGAAGAGCGGAATGGAGTTGTGTTTCGTGCATGGGTTGAACTGTGATGCTTTCTCCACCACCATCGCGAGCTGCTCGAGTTTGAGCGGCTTGAGCGCATAGTAGAAGGCATCGGTCTTGCTGGCTTCGATTGCAAGTTCAACGTCCAGCCCATCGGACATTAATATGACGGGAGTGGCGTGGCCTTGTTTACGAAGTGATTGGATGAATTCAACACCACTCATTCCGTCGCTCTTCAGCGCGCAGAGGATGACGTTTTCTTGTTTGAGTTTGTGTTGGTCGAAGTAGGCCGACATGGTTTTAGGATAGGTGGTGACTTGATACTTGCGCTGCTTAAAGTAGAAGGCCAATGTTTCTCGCAGTTCGCTATCACCATCGATTATTGTCATGTTTGTCACGGCATCTCTCTTTGTTGGGGATCCATCGTTCTTGAGACCATAGTCTGATTAACTCGGGATGTTGTGTAGCTTTCAGCACGAAGTTATCAAATCGCAGGCAAGTTTATTTCTCGGTGAATGAGTAGCGTCTCGGGAGCGACCATTCATTCAATTTCGAATGAATCTCAAAGGAGATATTATGACTCAGGAAAAATTCGGCAGTAAGCAAGGCAGTAATGCTCCGAAGCCATTGGTGACACCGGCTCGCCAAGATCAAGGCAAGGGCAAAGAAAAAGACATTCGTAAAGACGAAGGAATGGAGCGCGGCCGCAGCGCTGACAGCGCCGATAAAAGCCAAAAAGGCTCTCATCGCGACGGCCAGGATGATGCTGGCGTCTAGTGATTTGGGGCCCCTCGCCTGAGGGGCTTCACTTTAAAAATTCAGTAAGACTATTTCGATAGGTGGCCTTCGAATCGTTGTCGACGAGGTCGAGCGCTTTTTGTGCGCTGGCCTTGGCCTCTTTCTTTAGTCCCGCACTGCCTTGGGCAAAAGCCAGGTTATGCCAGGCGATCGCCGATCGAGGATGGTGACGGACGGCACGACTCAAAAAATCAGTGGCGTCCTTATACTGCGCTTTTGCATAGGTGATGTTTGCCATGCCGATGAGAGCAGAGAGACTTTCAGGCCAGCGAGTGAGCATGGTTTCATAGCTCGCTTGCGCTTCTTTGGTTTTTCCGAGCTGCTCGAGCATCGCTCCACCCTGGGCGTGGTCGAGCTCGCTTCCCGAGACCGAGAGACGATCGGGCGGTAAGATCAGCAGACCCCAGTGGCCACCCAACTTCCAGCTGCGCTCAAAGAAGCGCATGTCGGTTTTTGAGAATTTCTTGTCTCCGGTGTGAAGAAAGATATCGGGCCCGCCTAAATCATGGCCACTCACCACAGCGTAGTGCCATTTCGGCCACCAACTAAACCCTAGGTTCTGGAAGACGATGACCGCGTTCCCCGCAGCACTTTCTTTCAATAGTCCTTCCATGGTGCTCACTGGGATGGTGACCATGCCTTGGTGTCTTGCCGTGGAAAGCATGTCGGCCTGGAATGTTCCCTGTGCCTTTTCCGTGAAGCTCTGCGCGGTGATCTCCTTCAAGGAGAGGTCACGGCCTGCGTGCTTGAAAGCCATCGCCAGCGTGGCAGGGCCGCAATGGTTTTCTTTTTGCTTGATGAGTTTAAGGTTCGCTAGACGCGACGTGGGCGCGAGATCTCTGCGATTCTTGAGCAAGTGATCAGTCTGGCGTGTGTTGGTGGCACAGCCTCCGAGGAGGAAGGCCACCAGCAGGAAGACGGCCTGATTCATTTAGATCCGCTGAACGAGATAGATGATAAGGACGACCACTAAAACGAGCACAAGGATTCCGCCCACACTGCCACCCGCCTGGGCTTCTTGGAGATCACTCGCGAGGTTGCGAGCTTCGGCATCAGAGAGACCGGCGATGCGGCGGTTGGCCTCATCCGGCGAGATGCCCAGTTTCACCAACTGTTCTTGAATGTCGCCACGGTTCAATACTTCCGCCACGCGCGCCTGGGACTCGGCACGAGTCATCTGGCCCACGGCTTCGGTGGTGCTGATCATGCCGTTGGCGGCGTGTGCCTTCATGATGGGGAATTCGACGAGGGTCGCTGTAATCATAAGACAGAGCAAAAAACGTACTAAATAATTCATGCCGCACTCCTAGGTGACGAGGTTTCTACTACTTCAAGTATCGGTTGAAGACCGGCTTGAATATTGACCGTTGTTCATTTGTTTGGTGATCAAATCTACACAATTCATCTATACTCAAAGCATGAATAAGCCCTTTTCAGCGGCCTGCGAGCGCAACCGTGATCCGATCCTTAAGGTCCTCGAACAGGTCATCACGCCCAAGGATCTCCGCTTGCTCGAGATCGGGGCGGGTACCGGTCAGCACGCGGCCTACATGGCAGCGCATTTCCCGTGGATGGAATGGCATCCCAGTGACGTGGGCGCCAACCTCGCGGGCATCAGCTTGTGGGTGCAAGAAGCGGGTCTTTTTAATTTGCAGAAGCCGGTGCGTTTAGACGTCAGCACCGATGATTTTCCAAAGCTCAAATTTGACGTGGTCTATACCGCGAACACGTTCCACATCATGTCGTGGAAAGATTGCAAGTCGTGCATGAAGCTCATGGGCAAACGGTTACGTGAAGGCTCACGGGCGATCATCTACGGACCTTTCAAGTACAACGGCGGGTTCACCTCAGAGAGCAACGCGGCCTTTGATGTATCGCTCAAAGAGAATGACCCCACCAGTGGGATCCGGGCCTTCGAAGACGTGAACAATGCCATGGTAAAAAATGGGTTCGAACTCGTCGACGACCATGCGATGCCGGCGAACAACCAGCTGCTCGTCTACCGCCGACTTAAGTTCGTCGGCTAGTATGTTTCTCGTGACCATCCTTTTACTGCTCGTTTCCGACTCTCGCGCTGCGAGCACGGACGTCTGTGAGGTTCTCAATCTGAGTAACTGCAGCGGCGTGCAGAAGATGGGTCGACGCTCCAGTGCTCAATCGCTTCCTTCGACGACGACGGCGGCGCAGTTCAATCCGGCCAACGTGAGTCATGACCGTGGTTTCGGAGTGGAAACCATGTACCAGCCCGGCAACGCACCGACTTTTAGCTTCGTGAGTGGCACCGGCAAAGTCGGCGCCGCCCTGGTGAGCTCAAAAGTGGAGAATAGTTTTTTCGGGAATCGGGTTGTGGAGCTCGAAGATGACTATTTCGAAAGACGCGAAGACGACAAGCAATACGACTCCGACAAGCAGACCCTGGCGTTGGGCGGCGGACTTTATAAGAATCGCAAGTTCAGCCTCGATATCGGACTCCTCTTGAAGTACAACAGTGACATCAAGCGCGTGAATCCCGGCGCCGGTTTCGCCGTTCGCTGGGGCTTCGTGAACTTCGGTGCGGCCCAGTACCAAGACGACGTGAAACTGAAATTCCGTGACCTCGTCAATCCCAACACGGGTGTGCCGTACTCGATCGAATTTCAAGACGACGAATACGAAGAGCGATTCACCGTCAGAAACTATTTTGCCGGGATAAAAATCAAGGATCTGTTTCTCGATGCCGGTGTGATTAACACGCGCTACAAGTTCTACGACGACGAAACAGTGATTCGACTTTATTCCGCGGCCTACATCTGGAAAAACTTCTTGTTCAACGTGGCGATCCGCCAAGAGGACTCGGCGAGGTGGGCCTACCGCGATCACATGCTTTTTGATGAGCGCAAGAAGAACGAATCCTACGGCGGGATCCAGTATTCATTCAATCAGCACTTCATCGTGGGGTTGCACTACAACTACTACCTGCTGCGCGAATACGCCGCGAGCCTGACACTCTTCATCTAGCCGTGGAGTTTCTTGTAGATCAGGTAGCCGGCGACGGCGTCTTTGGCGGCATAGCTTAACTGCTCTGGCGAGAGATACGGTCTTTCCCAGTTAGTCGTCTTTGCTGCTTTGGTAATTCGAAGCCCAAGATATTCAGCCGCTAGTGCGCGTAGACCGGGCGTTCTTCCACTCACGGCGAGCTCTTGGGCGAGATCGAGGAACCCTGCAGGATCGAAGTCATGCAGGCGCAAGAGGCCCTTCACATCGTCGCGAGTAGCGACACCCACTTTAAGAACGTCAGGATTCGACAGCAGTGGAGCGAGTTCTTCCATCAAATGCGTCTGCGACAGTCGGAAAAGGTAGGCCATGCGATCGGTGGCCAGTTGCAACAACGCCACGTGATGAAACTCACCCTTTTGGAAGCTTGGGCGGGTCTCAGTGTCGAAGCCAAGGATTTTTTCTTTTTGCAGCTCTTCCACGATGGTGCGGGCATGGGTCTTTTCGGTGACGACGATGATTTCGCCGGCGAATTCCATGGGGGGGAGAGCGTTGATTTCTTCAGTGGTAAGTTCTTGTGCAGACATCTGAGCAAGGATAGCCGCCAGGGCCATGCTTGTAAATGAATTGTGCTCGAAACTACACATAGTTGAGACCCTGGCAGCAAGTATGCCAAGGCCACATCCTCTAGACTGAATACAGTCAAATGGTCTTTCAAGGAGGTTGGTATGTTAAGTTGGGCCCTCACATTTTTTATCTTTGCAGTCATTGCAGCATTTTTAGGTTTCGGCGGGATAGCCGCTAGCGCAGGGGGAATCGCACAAATTCTCTTCTACATCTTCATCGTGCTGTTCTTGGTTTCCTTGCTCCGAGGCCTCGCGGGCCGTGGCGACAAGCTTCTGAAGTAATCGTTAGCTTCTCGGAAGGAGTACTGGACTAGTCTGGTATTCCTTCGTTCCCCTCAGACTAATCCCTCCCATTGCCGATACGAAAGACCATGCTTACTGTGCTTTTTGCAGTCCTTAGTTTCTTTTGTGCCTTCGCTGCTCCACCGCTGGTGGACATCGTCTATGACATCGATCAAACCATCGCCACTCTTGTGCACGACGGCCCTGGGGGAGATTGGCTCGCTGATCCTTTGAATCCGCAAAAAAATATTTTCTCCATTACCTACGATCGCCCCGAGGTTGATTCCATGAATCAACCAATCTTGGATCCAACTGGGAAACCCATCACCACACGAGTCTCGGAGCGCTATCGAGTCTATGAAGGTTTCGTGGAAGAAATGGAGAAGTGGCGACGAGACATCGCCGCTGGTCGCGTGCGCATCTCGTTTTTCAGCGGTGGGCATGTGGCGCGCAACCGCGCGCTGCTGGACGCAATCAAACTCAAAGACGGTAGCTCCGTGCGCACACTCGTCACCGACAAACAGATCCATGGACGTGAGAGCATGGTCGCCACGGGCGTGGGCCCCGAAGGCCGTGTGCGCGAGCGCTTCAAGAAAGATCTGCGCACCATCAATCCCGACTTGAGTCACGTGATCCTGGTGGATGACATTCCTAACTTTGTCCCCGATTCCCAGCTCCATCACGTCGTGTGGCTCGACGAAGACTTTCCCTACCCAGAACGACTCGGTGGCCGTGGCATGATCGTTCCCACAGCGCCACGGATCCAGCAAGAGCGAGATAAATTCAAGAGGATTTCACGGATGGTGGATGAGGCGCTTGTGCTCCACCGAGAATCGGGCGTGCCCTTTTCTCAGGCCATTCGCCGGACGGTCGGTCCGGTGCATGGAATGGGTCGACCTTGTACGCCCGATGATCTCTTCCAAGTGCTCAATGGCTTGATCCAGTCGGCCGCGCGCTAGCGCGGGATACCTTTCACAACACCCGGATTAAAGACGTTCACCATGACGGTGTGGGGACTAAAGACGTCCAAGGCTTCGCGCATGCTGTCTTGGCAGCGCATGCCGATGACCGAATCGATGGCGGAGTAGGCGTAGTAGTAGACTTCGCTCAAGCGCGGGCCGACGTCCGTTGCGAGCAACGCCGCTTTCGGCAGCACCGCCTTAAGATTCTTCTCAAAATGTTTGCGCGTGTAGCAGGCGAGCATCCCTACCACTTGGTTGGGTTTTTTTGCGTCCGCTGCTTTCTGCATGGAGTTGAGCATGCGCCACTTGCCGACCTTGTTACGGTGATACCAGTCGTAGTCGGTGTTGCCATCGGCGCGTTTCACCGGAGGGCAAAAATCCGGGCCCGCGCCGTCCCGGGCGTGGCCAGCGTACACCACCATCTCGGCGCCATTTGCGATGGCCGCGTTGAAGGTGTCTCCGGCGGCTTTGCAGTGGGCCTGTTGGCGGACGAGGTTTGCAGCAGAGGTGTTCCAGTTGTTGTCGACGGACAGAGATCCGGTCACCAAACGAAGTTCTACGCGGTAGGGTTTACCGTCGACGTTTGTCGCCATCTTCGTGAAGAGTCCGGCGTCGGTTTTTGAGCGCGTGAAGCCGCACGCAAAAAGTCCCACCGGGCAGCGTGGTTGGGTGAGCGCTCTGGTGAAAAGTTCTGCGAAGGCAAGTTCGTAGACGTAGTTTTCCGGAGTCGCGTCGGAGTAGCCCAAACCAAAAACTATGTTGAGCACGCCGTCTTTTTGAATCTCGTTGTAGCGCTTGAGACAGGCGGGCTCGGCCTTCGGCGAATCGATGCCGATGCGGGGGAGGGCGTTGACGGTGAGCTGAAATTCATTGGCGAGCGTGGCGGCGTTTGCCGTCCCCACAGCGATCATAAAAATGAAAGCAAAGAATCTCATAAGGCCTGTGTAGGCCCCTCGCTCTCAGTCGGCAAGTCCGTCTGTAAAAATGACCCTAGCGCCGCAGGGAGCAAACCACGGCGACGTTGCGGTAGTCGATGCCGAAGGCGGGGACGTGCAGCCGGCCGATCACTCCGGCGCCGCTGTTCAGGTTCGTCACGCGGGCCTGGACCTGGTCGCCCTGGTCGTTCGCCGCTCGGAGGGCACGAGTGAGGTAGTTGATCCGGACCTGGTCGCCATCGAAAAGCGCGACCCGCCGGCCCGCCACGGAGATGGATCCGGAGCCATCGCGCGTGTTGGTGAGACTACCCTGGGCGTTGACGACTATCTTCGCGCCACGGTGGACGCCTTCGCAGCGAACGACGGCGGCGAAGCTCGAGAGTGAGAGTGAGGTCAGTAGCGCAGCGAGGGTGAGTTTCATAAGTTGATCTCCTGGAGGTTTGATACTCCAGGATTGCGCCGGCCCCAAACGATGTGAGAAGTTGTAAGTTTGCAGCGAGAAAGTGTGAAATCTTTTCACGATCTCTCACCAGGAATAGAGCGCCTTGAGCTGATAGGAATCGTAACGATGGTAAATTCCTAAGAGAGTATCGGTCGGCCCATGGAGGTACTGCGCCCCGGCCTCAATGCTCCAAGAGTTAGAGAGTCGATGAGTGATGGCCCCGCGATATACCGATGAACGGCCAACCTGATCGTAGATACCACCCACTAAAAAAGTCGTCTCATCGCCCCACGGAATTCGTAGTCCGAGAGTCCAGGCCTCCTCCATCACGGATCGAAGAAAACTGATCTGACTTTCATCTTGGCGTTTCTGACGAACGTGTTCCACGATGCCGGTGATCATGCCCCATGAAGTTTCGATGTTTTTTTCAAGTCCCAGCACTGCCATGGACGTTTCACCGGGAACGCGATCATCACTTTGCTTAGGCTTGAGCCAATTGAATCCCCCGCGGATCGCCCAGCTTTCAAAGGGCAGCACGAACGTTCCCGCAATCGCTTCGTGGCGATAGTACAAAGGACGCAATTTAACAGGTGAGTCGACCAGCAGGATTTGTTTGGGCGAGACCGCAATGAGTGTGGCGTTGACTTCCGTAAGCAGGAAAGGGCTTTGTGAGAGACCGTTGTAGTAAATAACTTGGAATTCAAAAGACTCAGACTTGTGTTGAACTTTGGCCGTGACGTTATGCTTGGTGGCATCATCGAGCTCAGTGGGTGAGAGATACTGATAACTCACGTCATTCGGAATTCTCAGTTCAGTATCTACTGACTCGATCGGTAAGCGATTCTCGCGAGGGAGCCAGGGACTATGCTCGCCAGGCAACACCGGACGAGTTTGTGAGGGAACGTAAAAGAGTTCCCAGTTCCAATTGCTGACTTCTTGCGAGATGGAAATCCCTGCCGACCCCAAAGTCACCGGAGAACTCGGGTCCACCCAGTTCTTCGAATGGACGATATCGGCCGGGTTCACCATGTCAGGCCCATCCACCGCGAGAGTTTGGAAGCCCACCCGGAACGTGAACCCAGCGCTCTTCCTTTGTAGATAAAGATTTTTCGGATTCCATTGAAACCGCTCAACGGCATCTGGACTGTTGAAATCTGTTCTCACCCAGGTCTCTGAGCGGAACCGCCAGTGGGAGTCAAACTTCTTATCAAGTTTGAGATCCAGCTGCACCCCGGCCTTCTGGGTCGGCACGTTGTTCGTCGTCGAGAACTGAAAAGCGTTGATGTAGGGCCCCGCCGAGCCCCCCATCCTCCATTCCGCCCAGGCGGCCGTTTGGATGAAGAGAAAAAGAAATCCCAGCGACTTCATGGGATCAATTTTCTTTCAGGTTCGACTGAGAGAAGTCATCACTCTTGAGACCTGAGTTGACCTTGATCTCCGACAACACGATCTCCGTGCCACGGCCGTTGAGGTGGTTTTTGACTTTCATCATCTGGGCGCGCCAAACCGCACCGATCTTTTTGTAGTTCAGAAACTGCACCGTCTTCTTCATTTTCTTCTGCACGTAGTACTCAGTCACTTGAGGGAGGAGATCTTTCTTAGAGATCTTAGTGATGACTTGCGTATACTCGGAAGATTCTGCTGAGGGTTTGAGTTCAATCCAGTAGGACTTGGCGTCGGTTTTGAGGAGTTTGACGGTAGCGGATTTGATCGCCTGGGAGTTCAGATCTTCAGGACTGATTTCCGAACCCAGCAATCCTGCTTTCGTTTTACCGGTCACCAACCGGCGCACCTGACCGCTGGAGGGGAGGTAGATGTATTGCGTTTCATTTCCTTCTTCATCGACTTGGCCTAAAAACGCCATGTCTTTAATGTCGGCCGGACTTTGCAAGCGTGCCATGACAGAAAAACCATTCTCTCGCATGGTTTGTAACTTGAGCGTGCGGGATTTACTCTCGCCATTCTCTTCGATGATTTTCATTTCCACGGTCGCCTGGTCGTCTTTGGCATCGAGCTGTTTTTGGGATCTCTTGAGAATGTCGCTGGCATCGATGGCGAGTGCTGGAGCGTTCAAGAGCAAAAGAGCGGCGACGCTCGCAGCCACTTTTGTGAGCTGTTTCTTGGGAAGTGTCACCGGCACTTCCAGCATTTTGCGTACATACATGTTCGGAAAGATGTGGAGGAGCGCAGGGAGGAAAACAACATCAGCGATGAAGCCAGCAAGGATTGAGATCAGCATAAACCCTCCAAAGGTTTGGTTCATAGCGAACTTTGAAAAGAGAAAGATCGAAAAACCCACGAACATGATGAGCGATTCAAGCAAACACGGATTGGCCTCCATCAGAATGGCCCTAGGGAGCGAGTCGGGATGAGAAGGGAGTTGGCGAAGACGGCTCAAAATATAGAGAGTGTTGTTAAAGGCAAAGCCCAAAGCGATGGAGAAAATCAGAGCGATGCCCGGCTTCACCGCTGTCCCCGAGAGGGCGAGTGCCCCCAGCAAGAACGCCGGAGGAATAAAATTTGGAAGGCAGGCCAGCAGCGCCCACTTCAATGAACGAAACATGAAAACCAAGAAGACACAAATGATGGCCAAGGGTTGCCAGAAATCAAAAATCAACTCACGGGCCACTTCGTGATTAATGTTGTGAGCGTAGGAAGCCATGCCCCCTTCAGAGATTGTGAGCTCGGGGAAATGTTGGCGGATCGTCTGTTGAACATGCGCTTTGGTCGCTTGCAGATTGTTCGAATTGAGGTCGGAGAGTCTAATCCCCAAACGGGCATCATGACCGTCTTCCGACATGAATGACAGCGTTGGATTTTTTTCGGCCATGGAAAATAAGAAGAACGTTTCAGCGATTTGGGAAGACGAAGTTGGAATGTCACCTTGGAAAAGATCGGCCACGGAAACGATGGTTCCTACAGATTCATGTTTGCGCAATGCTTGGTTCATGCGATCGAGTCTTTGCAAAGTGGCCGGCTGCCGCCAAAACCCTTTGTCGTGAGCACGAAGGGCCACATCGTAGGTGAGGACTCCACCAAATGAGCGATCAATCCAGTCGGTGTTGGCGCGGACATCGTCACCGTCTGGAAGATCATCAAACAGACGAATAGAAAAATTCAGCTGCGATAGCATAAGTGTGCCGAGCAAGGTGCACGCAATCGTCGCCGCCACAATTCGTCTTGGATAACGAAAACACCACAGCGCCCAGATCGCTGGTTTCCCGGGCCAAGAGCGCATGACAGGCTTCACCAGCGGCAGGGCACACAACATCATCACTTGGGCCAGCACCGCCACGCAGCTCAACACCAAGGCGACGGTCCAACCATACTGGCCGATGATAGGAATTGCTGAAGGGGCGAGGGCCAAAAAACCCAATGCCGTGGTGGTAATTCCTAGCGCGTTTGGCAAAGCAATCTCTTTGCAAGTCGCCCAGGCCTCGATCCAACGTTGCTGGAACTGACCTTGGTGTCCACGGCGCTGAGACCACAGATGTAGAGTGTGTATGAGGAGGCTCATCACCGAGACGCTGACAATCACCGGGAGCGTAACCAAGATCGCATTCATCGGAATATCCAGCGCACTCATGAGGGCGAGCGAAAAGACATTCGTCCCAAGAATTGTGACAAAAGCGCAAGCGATGGCACTCCAGTGTGAAAAAATTAGATAGAAGAAAACGCAGAAAGCAAAAACGGTAATGACTAAGAAGTGGCCCAGTTCAGTTTGTATCATATCTGACAGTCGAGTCTGGAGAAGTGGCACTCCAGCACTGAGGACACGGGCCTGAGGGAACGTGTCTTGCAGCAAGGCCGTGATCTCTTCATGCATGGCCTCGCGGGCGGTGCGGTTTTGCGCTTTCGGTTCAATGGCCAAGAGTGTGGCGCGAAAGTCTTGGGTCACAAGCAAAGGGTAGAGTAATGAGTTGGAACGAACCGCCTCTTTCCAGTCAGCTGGATTCTCGCGATCAAAGAGATTGCCGATGACCAGATCACTTTTTTCTGTAGAGGCCCCCTCAATTTGAGTCAGGGACAAAATGGTTTTAACATCTCCACGCTCTTGAATGTCGCGCGAGACTTTTTGCAAGGCCTGAATGTTAACCGGCCTAAGCCAGGCCTCCGGATCGTCGTGTTGGATCACAAAGAGATAAGGGGAGTCTTGGTTCAAACGGAATTGATGAGTGATTTTGTCGTGACCAGCGAGCAGGGGGTGCTCCTTCGGATAGAACTGGTCCACAGAGTACTCGGTACGCAAACCACTCAAAGAAAAAAGACTCCAACCTAAGCAGCTTAAGACAAGAGTCCAGCAAAGGGGCGCGGAGTATTTTTTCATAATTCCATCCAGTCCATCGTGATAAGGTTTTCATGTTGCTGCCAGTTCTGGAGCTTCCAGCTGCGCTCCTCCCATTGCAGGATCGGGAGGTCTTGGATGATGGTCGTTGGCTTAAAAAATCCTTGCACAGCATCTTGCAAAATACGGCTCGAGATTTTTTGATTGGGGCGATAAAGCAGAACGTACAGTCCCGAGAAGTGGCTCACCATTTTGGTCGTCGCCTTGCCGGTCTTGATTGTCAGAACACTTTTTTGTACCTGCAGAGTCATCTCGGTATTGAGGCTAAGACCCCAGTCCATGTAGTCAATGATGGCGTGGTTGATAAAGGTTTGTAGCGAGCCAAGAGCGGTCATCGAGGCCTGCCATTGGCCGTTGGCGGTTGGTTGCAGCGAGAGCGTCGAGTCTTGTGGACGGGCGATCACGTAGAAAGGCGCTTTACTAGAAAATCGGCGTAGATCAGGCCAGACAAAGGATTGAATCAGCCGCGAGCCCAGCAACGTTCTAAAACCCTCAACCTGCTGCAGGTCATACATCTTGGGAACCATGGCGAGCAGACGGTCTTCCATCATCGCCTCCAGTGAGGCCTGGGAGAACACCAATTGCGGATGAATGGCGGAGAGGGCCGCTTCACGGATCTCCGGCAACGCGACTTCACGCTGGGTGCTTAAAGGAAGCTCTGCGAGAAAGAGCACGCCTTTGTCACTCGGGCGCTCCATCGAAAGCAGCGTCAGATGGGCGGAAGTTGCATCCAACATTTTTTGCCACAGCTCATTCCAAGTCGTTTGGATTTGCGGTGCCAGCCATTCCTGCAGGAACGGAGTGAGAGTTTGTGGATCTTGCAGCGCCTGGGTGATTCGCTGAGTGATAAGATCGCCGACTCCGCCAAGGCCAGTGCAACTCACGGGCGAAAGAGTCCAGCCGCCAGCAGGAATCAAGAGAGAAAGGTCGCTCAACTCGGGCCGCCAGAAATTTTGTTCTTTCACAAACAGGGCCTGGGCCTTAACAGCAAAACGGGGAATGGTGATTGCCATCGGCGAGCAGCGCGCTTCAAGGCGCACAGATATAACGTTGCCGTTGAGTTCGATCTTTACAATTTGATTCACCCTGAGCTCTGCAATACTGAGTGTCGCGCTGAGATCTTGGACGTGTGTTTCAAGACCGCTACCATTAAATCGTGTCTGGCCTAACTGGCCTGCCAGTTGGACATGCATATCTTTGATGGCGGGTTTGAGATCTTGCCAGGTGATCTCAAGCTGCGGCTCGTGGTGTGTGAGATTGAAGTCTCGTTCGTTCCAGGTTTGCGAGATGAATTCCCAGGGTAACCATTGCGCCGCTTTGACGGAGCCGGCGACCACAGGAGTAGACAGCAACAGGTTAACGACGAAATATAAAATGCGAACCATGAAAGACCCTCCGGTGGTCGGTTAAGTCTTTCAACGGCCATGAGGCACATTTATTTTAATTCCGTGAGTGGATTTTTGCCCCCCGTGATCTAAGTGGTGATGATCTGAGGAAGTCTGAGGTTTTTCGAGTTTTTGATCTAGCGATAGATTTAAGGCAAAAATGCAGTTTTGCCAGAAATCTGTGTCACTTCTGAGTGAGGAGGCCCTTCGCAAAATGAGCGAGACCGTTCACCACGGATTCGTAGATGTTGTGCTCCCGAAGTTTTTCCGCACCAAAAACCGCCGTGAGTCGCTCGCGCAGCAGCGGGAACTGCGATGTGCCGCCCGTGAGAATGACTTCCGTGACATCAGTAGGCATGACCCCAGACTGCTCAAAAACTTTCAACATCGTACTGATAATTTCGTCGACCGTGGGCCGCACACTGATGCGATAGTCTTGATCGTCGATCGGCTGTTCGATATCAATCCCAAGTGCTTGATAGACAAAAGTCGCATCAGGAGACTTACCCAGTTTGATCTTCGTTTTTTCGATTTCATTAAATAGCGGAAAGCCCAGCTGGCCCTCCACCAAAGCGTAGAGCTGCTGGATGTATTTCTCATCGTGCTCAGACAGCGCGAACTTGCCGATGTGCTGGAGGAACTCCCAGGTATCTTTCTCGCGCAAGTGTGTGATGTGTGCCGGCGAACAAATTTTCTTCAACAGACCACGCGGAAACTTGAGGACGTTCTGACCGCCGGGCAGCTGGTACTCGAACTGTGAGCCGAAATGAGGGGCTATGAAATCTTTCATCATGTCCCCGTCGAGCGCATCACCCGCTAGGAACACGCCGCTGAGTCCGAGGATCTCAGGGCCTCTCATCAAGGTGAAATCGGAAGTACCACCACCAAAATCGGCGATCAGGACGATCTTATTTTCCAGCGAAGCGTTTTGATAGTCGAGGCCTGCGGCCACGGGCTCGGGACAGAAATGAATCTCTTTGAAGCCCGCGATCTCAGCGGCTTTCTGCATGCGATCCTGTGCGAGCTGGTCGTGGTCTTTATCCAGCGAGTACAGCGCTGGACGGCCCAGCACGATGCGCTCGACCTGCTCGCCTGTGCTGAGGTTAGCGCGCCGGCGCATCTCGGTGAGGAAGACCGCGATCATTTCCGAGATATTCACATTCTGGTTGTGGATCGCCGTGCCGGTGTAGCCCGGCTCCGGAAGAAACTTTTTGATGGAGCGAAGGAATCGGCCTTCGCCCTCGTGGTTCACGTATTCTTTGATGGCCTCGCTGCCAAAGAACCAGGCATTTTTTTGCGGCGTGAACAGCAACGAACGCAGCACATGGCCACCCGCGGGATCGAGCTTCACGGGACGAATCTCACCAGTGCTCGAGACATAGGTAAGAAGTGAATTCGAGGTTCCAAAATCGACGGCGTAAATACTCATACGTTGACTTTAATTCTAAGACATTTCTGGATTTCTACAAGAGGCCTGGCTAGAATGCCACCATCAAGGAGATTTCATGGAGTATCGTCAGCTCAGCGGCGCAGGTTTGCGTGTCCCACTTCTCAGCTTCGGCACGGCCACCTTCGGCGGCGTCGGCGACTTTTTTAAGGCGTGGGGGGCCACGGACGTCGCCGAGGCCAAGCGCATGGTTAATCTGTGCCTGGATCACGGCGTGAATTTCTTTGATACCGCCAACGGTTACTCGCGGGGCCGCTCCGAAGAAATTCTTGGTGAGGCGCTGAAAGGTAAACGCCATCAATCACTGATTGCCACCAAGGCGACATTCCCCATGGGCGATGCGCCGATGGATTACGGTTCTTCACGCTTCCATCTTATTGAAACCGTCGAAGCGAGCCTGAAGCGTTTGCAGACCGATCACATCGACATGTTCTTCATGCACGGCCAGGACATGCTTACTCCGGTGGAAGAAACTCTGCGCGCGCTCGATGATCTGATCACGGCCGGAAAAATTCGCTACATCGGCTGCTCGAACTTCTCGGGCTGGAACCTCATGAAGTCGCTTACGGTCTCGGAGCGCCATGGCTGGGCCAAGTACGTCTTGAACCAAACCTACTACTCATTGGTGGGACGCGAATACGAATGGGAATTGATGCCACTGGGCCTTGATCAAAATGTGTCATCCATGGTGTGGAGCCCGCTGGCGGGTGGTGCCCTCTCCGGAAAGATCTCGCGCACGCGTCCCGCTCCGGCAGGCAGCCGCGCTTCGCAAATGGACTTTGTTGTCTCATCGAAGTCTGAGCATCTGCACAATATCGTGGATGTCTTGGAAGTGATTGCCAAAGAAACTGAGAAGACCGTGGCGCAGGTGGCGTTGAACTGGGTTGCGCATCGTCCGACCGTGGCCAACGTGGTCATCGGTGCTCGTACTGAAGAGCAGCTCAAGCAAAACTTTGGCGCCGTCGGGTGGAAACTTTCAGCTGAGCAAGTGGCCCGGTTGGAAGCAGTTAGCGAAGTTAAACCGATCTATCCGTACTGGCACCAAAAGAGCTTTCCTCAGCTGCAGCGTTAACGAACGTGCTTAGCTGCGATTGAGCGATTGATTTTCTTAATTTCTTTGATGGCCACTCGCTCGTAGTCTTGAGAGAGGCGAGTGGTTTGGAGTGGCTTGACGGTGATCTTGGCCACTGCAACACCAGTCTCTAGCGAGAGATCGTTGTGCTTGATCTGCTCCATGGCGAGAGAGGGTGAAGAAAGAAAAGCGGTGAAGAGTAGTACGGCCAATTTCATATGAACCTCCTGTTCGTTTGTGGTTTCTACCACGCACATCCTAATGCGGGTTTCGTGCCAACGCTAAGCTATCAAAAACTCTGAATTCGGTGTCAGCTCGCCTCCGGTGCACACTTGGGACATACACTCAGTTTGCCTTCTTGGCCCTTCCGTTCATCGACATTATAGGGTTCGCCACAGACTTCACACTTCGGTCTTGCTCTCACTAAGCTGCGAGTTTGATTCATCGAGCGACTGCCCGTTGAGCCGCTAACAAAAGGCATAGACGCTTTGGGGCCAGGGCGATCGGGTGTGTTGGGTTCCGCGGGAAGGATTTCGAGATCCGTCACAAAGATATTGGCACGAGTGCCATTAGTGAGACTGCAGGCCGCCTTCTTGCGACCCTGGCCATCCACGCTCACGTTGCTCACGCGTACCGTTTCGCCTTTATACTGACCAGCGATGACGAGCGCCTTGATGATTTGTGACATGGTGAGATTTTAGCATAAAAAAAGCCCAGGCTTTTAACCTGGGCTTCGATGGAGATGAACTGAAAGATAAGATTAGTTTTTCTTCGCGATCACGATGTGCACAGTCAACGGGCGCTCGTCTTCGAAAGAAAATTCCTTGTAGAGACCAGAGAGGTTTGAAGACTGGGCCGCTTCCATTTCAACCATCTCGATTTCGACCGGCTCGTTCAACGAAAGCTCGTGGTTCGCAAGAGCTGAGAAAGAGAAAGTTGAGATCAAGATAAGTGCTGCAAGTTTCATAGGGCCTCCAAGTTTTGCTTCGTCCACAGGGAGACCTATTGCGGGTTTCATGCCAAAGTTAACCCCTCAAAAGTTCATTGCGCGATGCGCAAAATGGCACCAGCGGGAGCATTTCGGGACCATGGCCGGAGGGTCATTTTGTCATATTCGTCTCTAACAGCTCGATAACCCGCACCTCTTAAAGTGAGAAATTTGAATCGCAAGTGCGGCCTAAGTACCCGCCATTATTGCCCAGACTAGGAATATGCCTAGGCCCTTCATAGAATGGGGGTGGGAGAGCTTATGAAATTTACATTCCTATTGTTAGGGGTCCTCGCCGCCTGCGCGACTCCGGTGCCTCCAACCAGCGGGCCCGAGAAAACCGACATCGTTTTCCTGCACGGTTCACACTTCGATGCGAGCAGCTGGGATCGTGTGCGCGGCCACATGCCCATCGACCGGCGTACGATCATGCTCAACATTCCCCATCGCACACTGGCCCCCGTGCTCACCCTTAAAGAGGCCGCTGAGCGCGCTTGCCAGGAGACGCCGGGCCCTTCGATCTTCGTCGCTCATAGCTTCGCCGGTGCGATCGTTCATCAGATGGTGAATGTGTGCCCGGAAAAAATTAAGCAGATCATCTACGTCGCGGCCGTTGTCGTCCTGCCAGGTGAGCGGCCAGTCCTGACGTTCTCCGCACAAGACCAGGAGAACTATGCCCAGGCGATCGATTTCAGCGAGGAGTGGATGACGCCCAAGGAGCGCGACCAATTTTTTGCGATCATGGCGGGGCCGAAGTACGAGGCCGATCCTGTGCAGCCACCCATCTATCGTGAGTCATCGAAGATGGCGGAAGAGAAGCTCGAGTTTGATGTGAATGTGTGGAAGAAGATTCCGAAGGGCTACATCTACACCCGCGACGATCTCGTGATCAGTCGCGAGTCCCAAGAAAGTTTCGCGCAGAAGGCGAAAGTTCAGAAAACTCACGCCATCTATTCAGGGCATCTGCCGATGCTGACTCATCCGGAGTATCTGGCCGATGCGATCCGCGATCTCGCTAACGAATAACTTCGCCCGTCGCCGTTTCGAACAAGTACTTCACGAACACCGGCAACGGCGCGCCGTGCTTGTTGCTCTGAAGAGCGGCCGCGCGCCAAGCTGCGTTCGCTGGGCTATCCCAATTGCTTAAGGCGAGCCCTGCCACAGTTGAGTCGCCGTCAGAGACAGGCAATCCCGCGAAGCGTGGCTTCCACGCGAAGTCCGGGTGCTTCTCCGAGTACCACTCGCCGCCGATGATGCGGTTCGCGCCGTCGAGCTCCAACGCGTATTCGTATTCCACTGTCTTCGTTTCTGTGACTCCCGATTCTTCTGAGTCGGCGCCGAACAACAGCACGACTGACATCTTCACGCCCACCACGTTGACGGTGTTAGGGTTACGGAATTTACGGAAGCGGCCCACTTTTTTGGTCGGGCGGAGAACTTCGAGGAAGTTCATGGATACACGGTCGTCATCTTTCAGGTCGAAGTAGTGCAAGCTGTAGGAAATGACCGGCTTGTTCCAAACTTCCGAGTCGTGAATGTAATCGATGATGAAGGGCCGCTTGTTCATGCCGAGTTCGTGCGTGACGATCAAGTGCCAGTCAGCGGGGTTCACATCAAAACATTCAGGCGTCGAGACGCGAGATCTGCCGAAGATGCCATCACGATCGGTTTCGGGGTCGTCGGTGTAGCAGCGCATGCCCACGAAAGAACTTTCGAATTTCCCGTTAGCGTAAAGCACCGAACCCAAGGCCTTAAGATCTTCAGGAGTGAAGGTCAGTTGGCCTCGTGCTGAGTTCAAGGTCACGTTCTGCTGAGGAACGGGCAGGAGAATACTGGCCGCTGCCCAGCCGTTGCAGATGCCCTGCCAAGTCGCGACTTTACGAGTGGTGCGGAACTCTTCGCGCGCGAGGTTCCACTGGTGGGCCGTGAGGCTGCCGGCTTCTTCGGGAGAAACGCCCATGAGGACGTCGTATTTTTCAGAGGGAGAAAGGAGATCGTTACTGATGGTGTGGCTCGGACGTTTCGTGACGTACTCGAGTGAGCGGGACCATTTGCCTTTCGGATAGTTTTGATCGCGGTAACGGAAGCCCAGTCCACCGACATAGTTTGGCCAGTAGTAGCCCGACCACGCACCCTGACCGACGCTCGCGGCCGGGTAAGCCGCGAGAAGACTCAAGTCCGTAACGAGCGACTCTTGAGGAATATCTAAAAAGTAAGCAGGAGTGCCCAGGTTGTTGGCCGCTTTCTCTGAGGACTGGTAGCCGTTGGCGATGATCGCCTGACGCTCGCGCAGTTTTACCGATTGAAGGGTTTCGGCAAGAGCAGGGGTCGAGACAAGTGTGAGCAACACCAAAAGACGAAGCATCAGGGGCATCCTTGTAAGAAAGTTTGACTCTCTATGGCAAGAATTGCGGCAGCTCGTCAACAGACATTCATTTGAAATCAATAAGAAAACACTGCCGCAATGCGCAACATAATTCAAAGTGAGAGTGATATTGTTTTATTTCTGTCATTACTGCTGGGGCCAAAAAGCACTGCGTTGACGGAGTGAGGCAGCAACCATAGAACTATCAGATCACCTCATTCTAAAAACCGGATGGTCTGAAAATGCTTCGTTTCTTTATGATCTCGTTGCTCTTGGTTTCTTTCGCTCAAGCAAAAGGCAAAGGTACCTCGCAGATCCGCCTTCTCACCACTAATTTTGAAAACCTCTTCGATGCCACTCATGACGCTGGCAAAGAAGACTTCACTTATCTTCCTCTCGTCGTGAAACGTGCCATGCCGGAAGCCATGGCCTGGTGTGAAAAGCAAACGGGGTTCTACCGTGAAGAATGTTTCAACCTCGACTGGACGCAGGATGTGTTGAAGAAGAAAGTGGCGCGCATCGCTCAGGTCCTTAAGGGGTCCATGGGGGCCGCGCTGCCGGACGTGATCGTGGTGCAGGAAGTAGAAAATCTCAACGTGCTCACGATGGTCGCCCGCGCCCTCGGCCCGCAGTTCCGTGCCGTCCTTATCGAAGGCCCGGATGAGCGTGGCATCGACACCGGCCTGCTTACTCGTTTGCCGGTGCAATCAAGTCGGCTTCATGCTTTTGAAACGAGCACAGGCCGCAAGACCCGTGGCATTCTAGAAGTTGTCGTTCGCGCGGGCCGCAAGAGCGTGACTATTCTCTCAAACCACTGGCCATCTCAGTCAAACCCAGATGAGGATCGCATGCGCGCGGGCCAGTTGCTTTTGAAAGTTGCCACCGCGGCCCAAGGTCGCACAGACATGGTCGTGGCGGCGGGCGACTTCAATACTGCGGCCGATGACCAACTCAACGCGCTTGAGACTCTTGTGCTCCCAGCGTTCTGGGATGCTGAGGCAGAGGCGCTCGCGGAAGGCGTCGACCTCGGCGCACCGGCCACCTACAGCTACAAAGGTGTGTGGGCGAGCTTGGACCATATCTTCATCATGAAAGGCAGCTCTCGTCGCATGCCCGATTTCTCTCGCGTTTCAATCTTTACAGAGAACGGAAACATGATTGAGAACTACACCTATCAGGGTCGCAACGAATCTCGTCCGGTGCGCTACAACTCGCAAACCGGCGCAGGTTACTCGGACCACTTGCCGATGGGCATGGTCATCAAGCTTTAAAATGAAAAGGGCCTCGAAAGAGGCCCTTTTTTTAAGGCAGTTTGTTTTTAAGTAAATTATCTAGACTGAACTTGCCTCCGCCTAACGCCAGAACTATCACCGCAAAAGAGAGATACAAGAGCGCGAGTTCTTTCTTTTGGAACGGATCTGCGCCGTGAGCGATGAACGCTGCCACCAGCATCGTCACGATCCAGAGTACAGCTGCTGGGCGAGTGAATAAACCGACGGCGATCAGTATTCCCCCGGCAAATTCGGCAAGGCCCGCGGCCCAGGCCATGAGCCCTGGCAGCGGAAGCCCCATGGCGGTGACACCATCGATGAGTCCTTGCGGCGGCGGAACCTTTCCCATGCCGTGAGCAAACGCCATAATCAACCCAAACATCACGCGCCCGACTAATAGGCCCAAGCTTCCGTACGTATCGTTATCCAATGGTGAAGAAAGACTATTTTTAAGCATAAAACCTCCATGTGCCTCAAATACTAGCATGCTAAACTGAGAGCACAAATAAGGAGTCTTCTATGAAAGCTTGGTGGTTCGTCTTGGTTTCTTTCTCGGCGGTAGCCATGGACTGGCAAGGTCATCGGGGCGCGCGCGGACTTTATCCAGAGAACACCATCGGGGCGATGAAAGAAGCTTTGAAATATCCCGAAGTCACGACGCTCGAACTTGATGTGGTGATCTCAAAGGACGGCGAAGTGGTCGTCAGTCACGAGCCGTGGATGGGGGCCGAGATCTGCCTCGACCTCAACAGCAAACCGGTCAAAGAGCGCTCGATCAATATGTACAAACTGACCTACGACGAGATCGCGAAGTATGACTGCGGCAGCAAGGCGCATCCGCGCTTCCCGGAGCAGAAAAAAGTCAGAGAATCAAAACCGCTGCTACGCACACTCTTGCAAGAAACGGAGCAACTGGTGCAGGCCTCTGGCCGCAAGATCGAATACAACATTGAGATCAAGTCCACCGAGGAAGACGAGAGGGACGGGTTTCAACCGGGCGTGATCGAGTTCAGCGACAAAGTGGTGAAGGTGATTGCTGATACCGTGGGGAATCGCCGAGCGTCCATTCAGTCGTTTGATTGGCGCGTGTTGAAGTACCTCCACAAGGCCTATCCGGCCTACAAGACAGTGGCGCTCATCGAAGAGACCTATCGGCCAGCAGCGGTGCTCAAGAAACTCGGATTTAAGCCTACCGTTTTTTCCCCGTACTTTAAGAACCTGACTGCCGAGCACGTAAAGTTTTTCCGCCAAAAGGGAGTCTTGGTGGTGCCCTGGACTGTGAATGAGGTGGCAGACATGAAAAGCGTGGTGCGGTTAGGAGTCGATGGAATCATCACCGACTATCCCAACCGCATTCCGCAGGCGAAGTGAATTAGCGCTCGTAGCAGTTAATGAACTCTGTCGTGAATGCGACGCGATCTTGGAAGTCACGGACCCAGTAGGTCTGGCGGCCAGTCATACCGCGGTAAATGGTCTCGTAGAAAAACTCGGTCTGGTAAGCGCCCCGTTGAGTGCGGATACTAACGGTGCCGCGGCAGACGATGTCGACTTCAGTGGTGTTCCAGACTTCGACCTGGACTTGGTTACCGAAGTTCCAGACTTGCGGACGGACGTAAACAGGATCTCCTGGGTTGTCGATCACGGCGTGTGCCGATGTCACAACAAACACGAGCGCGAGTAGCCATTTCATAAGAACTCCTTATCTTCTAGGTTATTGAATTTAGGCTACTCAAGGGGCCGGGCGATGTCTAATTAAAGAGGCCGAACAAAAAGTGGCCCAAATTATGGCCGACCAATAAAGGCGGCCAGCCTAAAAACATTAAGTTACGAAATCAAGATGTGTTCCGATAGGCTACCTAAGTTAAGATAAATCTGTAGGACATGTGAACGGGTTAGGATCAAAGCAGAGGAAACATGAAGAAATATAAAGTTCTCTTGGTCGACGATGAAGCAGAAATCCGCGAGTGCTTACAAATCATAGCTCAACACTCTGATCTGGATTTCGTGCAGGCCCGTAACGGTGAAGAGGGCCTCAGGCTCATCCTCGAAAATTCTTTCGACTGCGTCGTGAGCGATATAAAAATGCCGCGCATGACGGGCCTTGAGATGTTATCGAAAGCGCGCGCCGCAGGCCGCGATGTTCCCATGGTGTTCATCTCCGCTTTCGCGACAGAGGAGATGAGCAATGACGTGAGCAACTTCGGTGCAGTCAAACTTCTTCATAAGCTCGATCTCTTGAAGGTGCGTGAGCGGATTCAAGAAGCCATCGAACTCGGCGAGGCATTGAAGGTGATTCATGCAGCAAACGACCCGATGGGCGAAGATTTTATTCAGATCATGCATCGTACAGGCACCCCGAAATAGGCTAGACTTGCGGGTATGGATGCCCACACACACAGGTCGCACTCATCACCTCACATCTACGTCCTTTCCCCTCATGACCTGAAAGGCACGCAATCGCCCTCTCCGTTATTTTGCGCCGGCGTTCATCCCTGGCATGTGGCCAGCGGTGACTTCGCTCACGTCGAGCGCTGGGCGCGTAACAAGAATTGCCTGGCGATCGGTGAAACGGGACTGGATCGCTTGCATCCTCATTGGGATCTGCAGCTCACTTCATTGCGAAAGCATTGGGAACTCGCTGAGAAGCTCAACAAACCTCTCGTCGTGCACGTCGTACGCTCGGCCAGCGATGTGATGCAGTTACTGAAGCAGCGCCGTCCCACCACTCCCTGGCTTTGGCACGACTTCACTGGGCCCATGGAGGCGCTACCACGGCTGTTAAAGCTGCACCCGGATTTGTATTTCTCCTGCGGAATACGGTTACTGCTGCGACCAAACTTTGCGCAGATGTGGGCGCAGATTCCTCCTGAGCGACGCTTACTCGAGACGGATGATGCTGCTGTCAGCATTCACGAGGTTTATAAGCGAGCTGGGGTCGCGGAAGCTGAACTCAAACCAAATTTTTCACGGTTGTTCCCAGAGCACTTTGTCTAAGTTGGCATTTGACGCATGCCTTGGTACTAACGGTTTTTAACCCTTTAGGAGGATCTTTATGCGTCTTATCGCTGTTGCTGCCCTTTTGTTGGCCTTCAATGCTTTCGCAGTTGAATTCACCACCACGACTTTCCGTCATACTGACACTGGTATGGATGGTTTCTCTCGTAACTACTACTCATGTGATTTCGCAGAATCTGCTCTCGAGTCTCACCTCGAGAAGTTGGGCGCGACAAACATCAGCGTAAACTGCTCTGGTGGCATTGAGCAGGGTTGGGGCATGTGGCCTGTCAATTTGACCGCTCGCTTCGACGTTCCATCGGCGACTGCTGAAAACCACACGCGCTCAGAGAACACTCGTGTTTCGAGCCGCAGCTTCGGTAACAGCTCATGCAACTTCCACACAAAGCTCTTGAACAAGCTCTTGCCTCTGTTCACGAACGTAAGTGTCAATTCTGAGCGCACATCTTGCATGAACAACGACTCACGTTGGTCATACGACGTTACTGTTTTCCAATAGATCTTGAGTGGGGGCCTCGACTGAGGCCCTCGTTTTTCTAGAGCACTTCCACCAAGACAAACTTCAAGTAGCGCATCTCTTCCAGGGCCAGTGGCCAAGGATGATCTTCCGGCTGTCCGCGCGCGACGATCACGCGACCGCGACGACGGGCCTTGCTAAGGGACTCCTGCACCAGCTCGAGGAACATTTCAAACGAGATGTGTCCCGAGCAGCTCGAGGCCGCGAAGAGGCCACCGTTAGAAACGAGCTTGAGTGAATCGACAAAAATATCGATGTAGGCCTGCTTGGCACTTTCCACGGATTTAGCATTGGGCGCAAAGGATGGGGGATCAGTGATCACGAAGTCCCAGCGCGACTTCTCGAGGGCCTGCTCTTTGACCCATTTAAAGGCATCGGCCGTGATGCCTTCGTGCTTAGTCGGCGTGAGACCATTGATGTCCCAGTTGAGCTGAGCCGCTTCGATCGCTGCCGGAGCAATATCCACGGTGGTCACTTGCGTGGCGCCGCCGAGGCCGGCAAACACGGAGAAGCCACCAGTGTATCCGAAGAGATTCAAAAGCGTCTTACCTTTGCTCATGTCTCCCACGAGTTTGCGGTTCTCTCGTTGATCGATGAAGAAGCCGGTCTTCGCGGCATCGACGAGATGGGTTTCAAAGACGGCACCATTTTCATGAAAGCGCAGACGCGTGAGGTCTTCGCCACCATCAACAAGGATCTGGCCCTTCTCATCTTCGTTGTTACGGCGCTTGAGATAAACTGTGTGAAGATCGAGGTCGGTTTTCATCAGCCACTTGGCGATGACGGCAGGATCCCAAAAGTTATTGGCGGCTTCGCCGTCGAGCTTGATCACGGCGACTTTGGCGTAAATGTCACACACTAGTCCTGGCAGACTATCGCCTTCGCCATTAAAGAGCCGGAAGGAGTCTTGCACACCGGGTTTATGCAAATGGCGTTTAAGTGAGAGGGCCCGCTCCATGCGCGCCTCAATCATCTCGTAGGTAAATTTTTTCTCTCCGAGCTGAACCATGCGAAACGCCAGGTTGATGTTGGGGCAGTAGTAGCCCGTACCTAAGAATTCATCTTTGGGAGAGTAGAGGTGCGCCAGCGTACCGGCAGGCTTTTTAGGACGCTCTGTGATGGCATCAGAAAACACCCACGGGTTGCCGCGCTTGATGTGCTTGCTCAAGTCACGGGAGAGTTTAATTTTAAACGGGGCGCTGCCTTTGAACATCTAATCCTCGATTCGGTACCAGGTGACTTCGTGTTTGTTGTGGTGCTGGTGAATAACTCTGCCACCGAGCTCTTTCACAAAGCGCTCCGTAGTTTCATGGTCGGTGTCCGCTTGGAACTTCAGCGTGCAGACGAAATTTCTCACGCCGTGCTTTTCCCACTTCTTCACAAGCTCCAAGAGTCGCGCGGGGTAGCAGATAATATCTGAGAAAAACCAATCTACTTTCGGAAGGTCTGCGGGGTTCATGCCGAAGGCACTTTCTTCGCGAACAGTGACGTTGGGAAGTTTCGCAATCCGCGGCTCGAGCGGCGCCTTATCCACCGCGGTGACCTGGCCACCGAAGCTTTGCAGCACCCAGGTCCAGCCGCCGGGACAGGCCCCCATATCCAGCAAATGCTCATCGGCACGCGGCAAGCGCGGCGAATGACAAGTAAAGAACTCCCAGAGCTTCAAGTACGCTCGCGAGGGCGGGTTCACTTGGTCTTCCTGGAAAGTCATTTCTGCGAGCGGGTAGGGAGATGAGGTTTTGGCGCTGGCGTATATCAGGTCTGTATCCCACAAAGTCCACCCACCCATCGGCGCACTCGGGCGCGGGTGCAAGAATGGAATGGGCTTCACGGGATAGTGGGGAAGCTGCTCTTGGATCAGTTCCGCGCGGCGGTGGTGGCCGGTGGAGTAGAGCCCCCAGTTACGGCCGAGGCCCTTGAGTTTCTTCGCAGCGTCGCCAATGGACGTAATGGCGATCTCTTGGACATCCAACCAGCTGACCTGGGCCCAGACGATGTCGTCTCTTGTACCCTCAACCAAAAAGACACGGCCCTGCTGCTCAAGGATCTTGAGTTTCTTGAAGGTGAGCTCCGCGTGTAAATCGCTTTCATGCTCAAAAGGTGAGAGATAGAGGCTTTTTTCCATGTGCGCGGCATGATATACGAGGCGCTATGACGAAGAAAGCCCCAGTTGCCATTGACCCCTCTCTTGAGATGAAAATACACGGTTTGAACGCCTGTATGGCCCTGTTTAAGGGACGCCCCAGTGCTCTTGTGAGGCTCTACCTCGCGGAAAAGCGCCTCAAGCTCCTCACGGATGTGGTGAAACACTGTGTAGAACGTAAGCTCGCCTACCATGTGGTCACCGATGAAGAACTCGAAAAAGTTTCGGAGGCCACACACCACGAAGGCGTATGCATGGTCATCCGCCGCAAAAAACGCGTGAGTGAGACTGAACTCAAAGAGCTCGCCAAGGGCCCGGGCCAGTGGCTTGCCCTGGAAGAAGTTGAGAATCCGCACAACCTCGGAGCGATTGTCCGTTCCGCCGCGCACTTCGGTGTGAAGGGCATCTTGCTCATGGGCAAAAAACAAAACTGGCAGAACGGGGCGTTCTATCGCACGGCCGAAGGGGGCGCAGAATCTGTCGCCATCGTTGCCGTTGAGAACTGGGTGGAGTTCAAAGAACTCACCACTAAACTTGATCTCACCGTGATGGCGACCAGCAGCCACGACGGCGACAAGCTCTACGAATCAATTCTGCCCGAGCGCTCGCTCTTTATGATTGGCGCCGAGGGGCGTGGCCTCTCCAGCGAAGCGTTCAAGAAAGCGGAAGTGCTGTTGCAGATTCCGGGCACCGGCGAAGTGGAGAGTCTGAACGTTTCAACGGCGACGGCGCTGTTGATCGGCGAGTGGTACCGGCAGCATCATAAGTAGTATGAAAATTTTTATTCTTTTGGGTCTTGTCTCTTTTATTGTTCACGCCAGTGTGGGCGAAGTCGTCACCGGAGAAAACATCCAGCTCGAGCGGGCCGGAACTTTGCTAACGGTGGGTCCGGGCCATGAGCTCGAAACCGGCGACACCCTCACGATCACGTCGGGTGAGGCGCAGGTGCATATATTCCCAGCGACTCAAATCAATCTCGCAGCGCCCACGAAATTCACCATCGAGGAAAGTTCTCTCGAAGAAGACTCTAGCTTCTCGCTCTTGCAACTCTTGTCTGGGGGCATGCGCATCCTGATGGAAAAATTCTCTGACGGCACGGAACAACGAATAAAAGTGCGCGAGACACTTTTTGCGATCCGAGGCACGGAGTTTGAAGTTGAGGCCAGTGACGATGGCGAAGACCTCCAAGTGTACGAAGGCGAAGTGGAAGTCTTGGATGCGCAAAACAACAAATCCTTGGGCAGGGTGAGTAAGAACCGTCGCATCCGTGTGAAGCAAAGGAAGCTTGAAGAGCGCTCCTTCGCCAAGCGTGAGCGCCGTCTCAAATTCCGCGAGAAAGGGGAGATGAAGCAGCGCTGGGAAAAGAAGCGCGAACGTCGCAAGCAACCACGGCGCACTGGCGCGAGGAAGGAAGCACGCAGGGAGCGCAAGAGACGCTAACGCTTTCGGCGTTACCTGAACGTCTGCAAGATACGAATCTCTTCAAGCGTCAGTTGCTCTCGGTAGGTCGACTGGATGTAGCTGGCCCAATCACGCAGATTACTCTTCGCCGCCTGGTTTGCTGGAACGTCTAAGAAGAGGCCCGCAAAATTTGCGCTTTCCGCTTCTCGGATAAACTCCTTCAGTCCCGCTGTGCCTCGCGCCCTCACGATGTCGTCGACCATCCGCCGCGCGACCGTGCCCTCACCTCTGAAGCTCTGCTCGATCGCACCAGAAAGCTCCCGCACTCGTGGGTTCGATCCTCCCATCTCCAGCATGCCGTCCATGGGTTGCCGTGGGTTAAGCAGATCCTGGCGGGACGCCTGATAGTAGAGGTTGCTCGAGACGTCCGCCCGCTGCGCAGGGGTCAGGCCTCGGATGAAGGTTTGCAAATCTGGGGGTAGATTTCTAATGGCCCCGTTGGTGTCTCCGAGTCTGTATTGATTGGCCCTGTCGATCAACAACCTCTGGTCGCTCAGCGGAGCGTCGGACATGAGGCGCGTGATCCGTTCCTGCCGCTGTCGAGCTGCTGGATCGACCACGGCCGCTGCCGGTGGAACCGTTGCTGGCGCGCGGGTCGCTGCTTCAGCTGCTTCAGCTGCTTCACGTGCCACGCGAGCCTCTTCAAGCTGAGTCCTTACTGAGCGGAGCGCGATGGTCGCGCTCGGGCCCATGGGGCTTGCGGCGTCTTGCGCAGCGACTCGACCTAAAAGGCGCAAGAGGTCCTCTTCCGGCATTCCTGATTCTCGGGCAAACGCCACCACCCGCATGACGGAGGTGCTATCTCCGGCGCGCAAGTAGGCCGAGAGCGAATTCTCGATGCTCTGTCGGTGGAAGACTGACCCGACCGATTGTCGCGCCTGATTCTCGAACGCCGCTCCGGCCTCTTCCAAGGATCTCTGGTAATCGAGGCGTGTTATTCCTTGGCCACCACCGTTGGCCCGCGGACCACGGAACCTGGTACGTAAACTCTCGGCCCTCTCGAGGGCCGCGTTGCCCTGGTTGGTTCCGAACATGGTTGCCGGTTGACCCAGGCGCATGGTGGGCGGGAAGCCACCAGTGATGCCGCGATCCATGAGGTCACGGACGTCAGTGGCAGAGAAGCCGCAGTTCGATAATGTGTTACGTTTCGCACGGATGTCTTCGAAGGTGAACGTGCCGTAGCCACGGCCCTGGGAGATGCCGACATCGTGGGCATCGAGGATGCAGCTGCGCTGGGCCGCTGAGAGATCTCGCCCGACTGCTCGCGAGGCTTCGTCGACGCGCGCTGCGGGAGAGAGGCCCGAGACTCTTTCGAACTCGGTCCTGTTTCTTTCGATGAATGCTTCCGTTGTTTCACCCGGTCTGCGGGCCACCGCCGGTCGTTCGGTGCGAGGAGTTCCACCAAGAGTTTGACCGGCCGGGAGACAGTCACGCGGAGTCGCGGCGATGACCTGGGCCCCACCGCGCATGCAGAATGGATACCCCGTGCTCGGATCGAGTCGCACGTCTCCTCGCAAGTACTGGTAGTAGAGCTCGAGCTCGTTACGGTCGGACGCGGAAAGAGTGCCGTTGTCGATGAGTCTTCTGATTTCATCCAGCGTATCTACCGGGCAACTCACGCTAGTCGATGTTGGGTCGAAGCACTCACGGCCGATCTGCGTGATCCGCAGAACCTCGGGGTTGTTCGAGATCGGTGACCAGTTTGTAATCTGCCAATCAGATGCCGCCGATCCCGGAGGAAGGTTGAGGCCCTGGATGAAGTCGGGAGAGTTCGGGTCGAGGGCCGACGGATTATTAGAGCGGATCGCGGTGAGGCTTCGCTCGTCCAGACAGGCCATCTGCGCCTGGCCACCGAAGCCCGAGAACGTCGCGCCGAGGCCTCCGTGGTAGCAGACCGTGTTTTCCGGGAGATCGACTTTCCAGCACCGATTGATGTCTTTGGCAGGCAGGGCCGTGAAATCGGCCTGACTGCGGCTCGTGAGGTATTCTCCGACTTGCGCACAGGGGAGCATCCAAGGGCCCGGTTTTCTCATCGCGCCCGAGCCATCCCAGCGGGTGTTACACGTGCAGTATTCTCCGCGCGAAGCCTGGGTCAGTTGGACGCGATGGCACTGGCCCGCGAAGGCGTTGCTGTAGCTCTGCAGTCGATTGAGACCGCTACAGTTCACCGGAGTCACCTGTGCACCGCTACCGCGCAAGCGCGTGATGTCATCGGCGACCTGTCGATTGAGCGACATGGTCCGTTGCGCGAGTGTATCGTCCCAGAGGGAGCGAATCGTTCTTTGGTCGGCCGGCGGAACGTTTCGCACGCGGAAAAAGTCGTCGAGGTTTGTGATGCCAAGCTGCGAGTCACCCCGCTGGATCGCGGAAATCAGACCGGCGGGATTCTCGCCGTTGGCGGTGTAGCGGCCGATGACGAGGTCGAGGTCGCGGGCGTTGTTGAATGAATCACCCACACCAGGCACCGGGATGTTTGAGGTACCGGCGAGGACCTGTCGCTCAGTGATGAGGCCATCGCGCACGAGTTCGTTGTATTGGCGGAGGGCGACTGCATCAGTGACGGCGCCGCCGCGGCGAAGTTCGGCGATGATCTGCTCGCGCCGCTGGTTGAACTCCAGCAGTGTTTCGTCGTCCGGACTATTTCTTAGATCGAGGATTGTATCCGCGGCTTCGTCCGAGAGCTGTCGTCCCGCGACGTCTGTAAGCTGATCTCTTCTTCTTGCGGCAAGACGTCTCATGTCACCTGCATTTGCCGTGACAGTGATCACGCTTTCCTCGTCGGCGACGCTCGCAGCTGCGGGAGCAGGTGCAGGTGCCGCTCGCGGCGCTGTGGCCGCCGCAGGCGGAGGCCCATCGAGTCCGTCGAGGCGGATCTCCCCTCGGAAAGCTGCGCTCCTCGTGTCGACAACTCGGAGTCTTCCGTCGTCACCGACGACATGTCTTAGGTGAGGGAAGTCGGGGCTCTCCCCATACTTCCAGTTGAAGTATCTCTCGGGGGTGTTCAGAGGATTCCCGTCCGCATCGACGAATCTTCCGCTCTGGATGTCTGAGACGAGCGGAGAACGAGCTTCCAGAAGACCGATCGCGCGCAGTCTTGCGGCACCGGTGGCGCTGTAGCCTAAGTTAAACGCTTGCTCCGAGAGCTGGTTGAAACGGCGAGCCGCTGCAATGGTCGCTCGCGCAGGGGCCGTCAATAAATCCTCGGCGGCGCTGTAGGTAAAATACTGGCCTCGGAAGGCTTCCCGCCAGGCCGCCGCTCGAGACGCTCCGGCCTGGACCCGGCCCGCGATTTGCGCCGAGACCATGGAGATCGCCCGCATCGAGCGCGTTTCTTTGATCGCGGTCCAGGCGCTTCTTAGTCTGATAGCTGCGGTCGTTCCCAAGCGCAGCGCTCTGCCGAAGCTCCGTCCGACGATGCTCAGACCGGCGGCGGTACGTGGGAACATGGTCGACGCACTTCTCGCCACTCCCATGGTGGCCCTCGCCACTAGTCCTGCGGCTCCGATGGCCGCACCTGCTGCACCAGCAGTGGCCACTTCCATGCCAACGACACCGAGGATGTAGCCTGCGGTTCCGCACACCATGTTTGTTTTTTGCGACGGACTGGCGCAGCTCCACGAAACCGGCGCGAGGCATGTCGAACGGTACGGTCTGTTCGGATCCGACCACTGAGCACAACCGAAGCGCTCCATGATGGAGGTTTTCATGGAATTAAAGAGGGAGGTTGCGGCACTTGAAACCCAACCGATCGCATCGTTGTTGAAGCTCGTGACACTCTCAGGCTCCTGGAAAGAAGCGGCGATGGCCGCATCGTCACTGGAGCCGCGTTCTTCAGCTGCCGCGTTTCCGCCGGCGGCTTCGTCAGGACACATGAAACACAGGCCAAAAAGCGAGAGCATGTCGCTCGCACTGTAGGCCGCGCCGGCGAATAAATTTGTCGCACAGTCCCCGTTACGGCAGAGACCAGTCAGGTTGATCGCCGGGATGGCGATCTTGCCTAACGAGCAAGCGATGTTTTGAATGAGTGCTGATCGTTCTTGTTCAGCGTTCCCTCTCCCAGGGCATGAATTCTGCGCGCCAAGAATCTCATCGACACCTGCTGTCAGCGAGTCCTGCTCAGCAGACACGGTGACCGTGTTGCATCCGAGCTCCGGGGACTCTTCCATCAGCGCATCGATTTCTTGCATCTCTTGGCTGAGAGCATCGATCTGCGCTTGGCAGTCGATGGCCGTTTCACGGATCGACAGCTCCGGCTGCGAGAAGATGACCTCGCCTTTGTAGGTTCCGTCGGGATGGAAGCAAACTTCGAAGAGTGCGGCCGACATCTCTTGGACGAAGTACATGCGCTCTTCCAGGTTACCAGAGCTCTGGATCGTGCCCGTCGCGCCCAGCGCGAAAGTAGGGAAGGCCGCGGCGAAAAGAAAGAGGATGGCGGCTAAGTTTTGCATCTAAAACTACTTATGATCTTATCGTTCTCGCGCATGCCGGAGTCTTTCGCCGTGCTCGTGAGAGATTTGATCTGGAGGAGCTTCTGGTTGCAGAACGTGAAGTAGGTCTTCGAATCGAACCCCCGGTCTCCCTGCTTGTACTTCGCTTCAGAGACATACATCTCACCTGCCGGGTGCTTAATCTTCTGCATGGAGGTGTAGGAGATCAGGTAGCCGTTAGACTTTGCGAGCCAGCGCTCTTTCGCTTTCTTGTGTTTGTCGTCGAACTTCTTGAGCCGAGCAGTGTCCATGAGGAACGTCTTTTGTTCCGTCGGGATCACTTGGATGGTGGGCCTGATGCCGTTCGAGGTCTTCGGGCCTAGGTACGTGAAAGGAACGCCGTAGAAGCCCTTCATTTGTTGCCAGCTTGTTGGGACCTCGAGGGCAAAGGAAGCCTCTTTGCCCAAGTTGGCAAAACTCTTTTCAAATGGAGAGATGAGCACCAGAAGGAGCAGAAGTTTCATCGATAAGTATTATCGGTTCAGTGTTTACTCGCCCTGAGGACGATTTCCACGGCCTAGGTAAATCAATAAGTTACAGGAACCTTTAGCAAACACCTGTGCCAAATATTCCCGCCGGTAACACGCGGGCATCGTTGGCGTGTTGGACGCCGAGATCACCGCAGCTCAAATCTTTCCAGCGACCGTCTTGGGCGAGCACGTTCTTGAGTGCTTCTTGCTGCACGCCGTGGGTGTGCGACGAGAGAAACATGAAGGCATTTTTCTTATTCAAGATAGCGTGGGACTTATCCAGAAAACTCGCCATGTGCTTTTCGAATTCCCAGACTTCTTTCTTGGCGCCATGGCCCCAGCTCGGGGGATCGGCGAGCATGCCATCCAGGCGCAGGCCCTTGTTGTACTGAGTGATAAGAAACTTCTGCGCGTCTTCCTGCATCCAGCGGATATTCCCGAGCTGCGACGCTTTCTCATTTTCCTGGCCCCACTCGAGAGCGCCCTTCGAAGAATCCACGTGCCAGACTTCCGCGCCGGCCTTCGCCATCACGAGGCTTGCAGCTCCGGTGTAGCCAAAGAGGTTGGCGACTTTCGGCGGACGGCCGAGTTTCGCTTTAAGCTCGAGAACCTGGTCTTCGAGCCAATTCCATACCGGCACCTGCTCGAAAAATATTCCGCAGTGACCGAAGGTGGTGAACTTGAGCTTGCACTTAATGGCGCCGCTCTTGCCTTCATGGCGCAGCCACATTTCTTTGGGAAGGGGTTTCTGGTGTTGCCACTGGCCGCCGCCTTCTTTGGTGCGACTGCAAGTACTCGTGGCCTTCAGCCACTCGTCGTTGCCCAGCCGTTTGCGCCAGATGGATTGCGGCGAGGGACGAGACACGCGAACGCCCGAAATTTCTTCGAGCTTCATGCCTTCGCCGCTATCAAGCAGGCGATAGTCTTTCAGGGCAGATGAGGTGGTAAAAAGATTCATCGGAGGCGGTAGATGACTTGCACGGTCGCGCTGAAGGTCTGGTCGCCGATCTCGATGGATGGGGCAACGGCATCCATGCTTTTTGCCATGGAGGCTTCTGCCATCATCATCATGGGCTGCGGACGATGCATGACGGCCGGTGACTCGATGATGCTCTCAACTTCGCCGATGTCATTGTTCAAGGTCTTCGCGAGCTGTTCGGCTTTTTTCTTCGCGTCGATCGCCGCGATGTCGAGGCACTTGAGATATTCTTTGCGTGATTTTTCGAGGGACAAGAAGGTGTTGAAGCTGTCGGTGCCGGTGAGCCCGAGCTTGGCCGCTTCTGCCATGACGTTGCCGAGGAGCTTGATGTCGGAGGTGGTCACTTCGAGACCGAGAGAAGCGCGGAAGCCCTTGAAGACGCTCTTGTTGTTTTCCCACTCGCTATGGCGGTTAAGCTGCAAGTGCGTGGTACGAAGTTCGAGGTCCTTGAGGTTCATTTTTTGGATGCTGGCCTTGGCGGCGTCGATCTTCTTGCTAACTTCATCGAGTGCAGTAGCCGAACTCGGTGCGACTTTCTCGGTGTTGAGCTGCAGGCTGCCGCGATCGGGCGTAACCTTGATTTCACATTTCCCCTGGACGCTCACCAATCGGGGAGCGGCCAAAGCTGTGGTGGTCACGAGAAGTGCAGCGATCCATATCATTACTCGATACCCATGTCTTTCAGGTCGGCGGGAGTGACGGGACGAGCTTCGTCGTTAACTTCGATGATGAACATGAGACCCTTGAGCTTGGCTTCGTTGGCGTAGGCAACTTCGAGTCCCTGTGCCTTCATCAGGACGTCGAGGAGATTGCGCTGATCGCGGTACTCGATGCCGTTGTAAGTGTTCTCACGCTGGGCCACACAGCCGCTGGTGCGCATGAAAGGGAACCATGACGACGTGGGGGCTTCGTTATTTTTTCCTGTGCCGTGGATGCGAAAGAGGCTGCGGCCTACGTCACGAGCGACGCTTGCTGGACGCCACCATGCCGACTCTTGAGAAGATGTAGGAAGGAGCGATTTCGTTTTCGCTTCGTTCGTAGAGTTTGGAACGAAATCGAGGATCAGGCGGCGGAACTTACCGAAAGAGATCTGCTGGTCGGCAGCGGGCATGACGCCGTCGATGTGGTGGATGCCGGCCGGAGTGTTGCCGTTACGCTGATAAGAAGGGAGGCCGTGAGCTGATGAGGCCAGCGCTGGTTGCGTCCACAGTGAGCCGTCTTGGTTGAGGATGCGCTCGAAGTTTTCACCGCGAAGGGTAAGGATGCAGGCGTGGAGACGGTTCGTGCGGCAGAACATGTAGAGCTTGATGCCTTCTTCGTAGGCACCGTTTTCGTAGCGCGAGAGATCCGGCTCGTGGTTCCAGAGATCCACGGCGAGATTGATTTGATCACCCACTGGACGCTCAGAAGCCGCGACCCAACGAGTTTCTTCAGGGAAAAGGTTGTGAGCTGCGGTCACTAATTCGTCGAGGCCCATGGCGTGAAGGTCGTACTGGAGAGAAACGACGAGAGTTGCGAGATTTTTATCGTCTTGCATGCCTGTGAAGACGGCCGTCGCGAGAGCGTTGTGATCGTTGCGTTGACCAGCACGGTGAGCGATGACGGCGAGGCGGAGTTGTTCAGAGAGGGGAAAGGCCTGGGATGTGGTGGCAGCGAGAGCTGCAGTGACATCCATCAACCCAACTTCTTGCGCATCCCAAATGGCGTCAACGAGGAGCCGCTGTTCTTCGGCACTAAAAGCAACGAGTGACTTCGTGTTTCCGAGATGGATGGTTTCCGCAAAGTTGAGGTAGCGGTATTCAGCTTCGACTTGAGTCATGTAGGCCTGCGCCGAGAACGATAAAACTGTCAGGGCCGCGCCGAGAAGACGAATCATGGGGGAACCTCCAAAAAATGGTGTTTTGACGATAGCCTGTTGCGGTGCTCTTCTTCAAGTTATGAGAGGGAATGTCAGCAAAAGAAGGCTTTTTAAGACGCAGCGCACATGTGGCGACTTCAATAAATCTGAGACTCGATCATCATTAATCTATAAATCGTGAGGCTTTTCAGGTGTTTGAGGTCCCTCACCTTGACGCTCACGGGATCCGGCCCCATCTTAGATAGTGAATGTCTAATGGAGGCTTCATGAAACGTATTTTTTTATTCGTTCTAACCAATATTTTGGTGATGGTAACGGTCAACATCGTGTTGATGTTCACCGGCGGACACAACTGGCTCTCAGCTAACGGGATCAACTACCAAGCGCTGATGACCTTCTGCCTTGTGTGGGGCTTCGTCGGCTCAGGCATCTCGCTCATGCTCTCGAAGTTCATGGCGAAAAAAATGATGGGTGTGGAGATCGTTGACGAGCGGGGACAGTATGCTGATCTCGTTCGCAAGGTGCACTTCTACGCTAAGCAAGCGGGCATGACGAAGATGCCAGAGGTCGGCGTGTACCACTCTCCGGAGGTCAACGCGTTTGCCACGGGCCCGTCTAAAAACAATTCACTCGTTGCGGTATCATCAGGTCTCTTGCAGCAGATGAACACCGATGAAGTCGAAGGCGTGCTCGCCCATGAGGTCGCCCACATCGCCAATGGTGACATGGTCACCATGGCACTCGTGCAGGGTGTGGTGAACGCCTTCGTGATGTTCTTCGCTCGCATTGCCGCCTTTGCCTTGTCGCAAGTCATGGCCGGCAATCGTGACAGTGATGAAGAGCAGTCACCGGTCGCTGGTGGATTCATGTTTCACATGATCGTCATGGTGTTTGAAGTGGCCTTCAGCTTCTTAGGCATGTTCGTGATCGCCTACTTCAGCCGTATCCGTGAGTTCCGTGCCGACAAAGGCGGTGCGCAGTACGCCGGACGCGCGAAGATGATCGCGGCCCTGCGCCGTTTGAAAGGAAAGCTGGAGATGGTGGATGATTCTCAGGAGTCGTTCAAGGCGATGAAGATCTCGTCGAAGAAAGGCTTCTTGAACTTCCTGTCGACGCACCCGAGCTTGGATGACCGCATCGCTGCTTTGGAACGAGCCTAATAGATTTTAAACGAAAAAGGGGCGCCACAAGCGCCCCTTTTTTTGACAATTTTTTTGAAAGCTAGAAAGAAATCTTACTCACGCCGATGACCTTACCCATGACTTTGTTTGATTTCACGTAAGCCTTCGTCACGGTCACGCCATTACATTTTACCACCCAACGATCGCCCTCGCGGACGGCCTCGAGCGCCAATGATTTGCGAGAACCCGTGATGCCGTTTGAGAGGTAATCGAGCTTCACCGGGCCGCCGTAGACAGGTTCGAAGCGTGCCTCCAAGCCGAGGCGGATCACTTCGTGCTTATCGGCCTTAAACAGGACAGCGCGACCTTGGCGGGCCTGCTCCATTGTGAAGCTATTCGAGTTGACCATGATGCCGTTACCGGTAGTGACAACTTTCAGTGCCGTGGCTTCGCCGTTGGCGTTGGTCTCAACCGTAAGAACTGTGGTGTCTTTGTCACGATCACTTGTGACGGTGAGGACCTTGTGGCTGGCCGCGAACGCACTTAGAGAAAAACTGAGTCCGAGGGCCAAGAGGATTTTCATGCGAGCTCCTTGTTGAGAGGTTAGTGTTATAACCTCGTTTAAGCTCCAGACAGGCCAGCATGAAAAAATGTAGCGGTGGCCAACTCTAAGGGAATACTGGAAAAGCGCGAGAAATTGCTCGGTACTCGCTCATTAAGCGAGCGATCAGGGCCTCGGTGGTGGGGATGTCGTGCACGAGCCCGGCGATCTGGCCGATCTCTAACTCTCCGGCGTTGAGGTCACCTTCCAGCATGCCGGCCTTGGCGCGGCCATGACCCAGGATCTGCAGCAGCTGATCCTTATTCGCACACGTTTCTTCGGCGGCCTTGATTTCCTCAAAAAAAGCGTTCTTCAGCAAACGCACGGGAACAGTGCGCTTCATCATGAGCATCGTGTCCGTCGCCTGCGCCTGAAGTATGGCCTGCTTGAAGTTGTCGTGGGCGCTGGACTCCACCGTCGCCACGAAGCGGGTGCCCAGCTGCACGGCCTGGGCCCCGAGCGCGAGCGCGGCGGCGATACCCCGTCCGTCAGCGATCCCGCCCGCGGCGATGACCGGAATCTTCACGGCGTCGACGACCTGAGGAATGAGCGTGAGCGTGGTGAGTTCGTCGCGACCGTTGTGGCCCCCGGCTTCGAAGCCCTCGGCGATCACAGCATCGACGCCGGCCGCCTCACATTTTTTTGCGAGCTCGGGAGTGGCGACGACGTGGATCACAAATGCTCCTGCGTCTTTGAGTTTCTTGGTGAAGAGCTTGGGCGAGCCGGCGGAGGTGATGAAGATGCGAATTCCTAGGCGGAGGGCCGTGTCGATTTGCTCTTCTGCTTTGTCATAAAGGAGTGGCACGTTCACGGCGAGAGATTTTTTGGTGAGGCCTTGGGCTTTTTGAATATGGTGCGCGAGAAGATCCGGCTTCATGGACCCCGCACCGATCGTGCCCAGCGCCCCGGCGTTGGCCGCCGCGGCCGCAAGTTTTCCGCCGGACACCCAGACCATGCCGGCCTGGATGATCGGTGTGCGGAGGTTGAGCTGTTGACACAAAGGAGTCATGGTCTCTCCGGATCAGTGAGCGCGGGTGCGGGATGGCGTTCCAGCTCTGCGAGCAGAGTCGGGTCACTGGGCCGGCCCCACTGCGCGCGGGACGAAGCTTTCTTGCCAGCAAACGCCTCACCAGGATAAACGCCCCAGCCCGCGGCGTGAAGGGCCTTGCGAATGGAGATGCTCGCGGAGTACGTCCCTAGACGTGCAGCGGGAAGCCCAAGACTCCCGAGCAGCTCGAACCACTGGCGCGTCCAGAGGGTCGGGTTCTTGCGGGGAGAGAACGCGTCTTGGTAGACGGCGTGAAATTTTCCGAGGTGGTTTTTCCACTGCGGCACCGTGACTCGCGCATCTCCCACGATGACGAGCACGCGCGCGCGCTCGACGTCCTGCTGATACCAGATCCTCTCACCCTCTTGGTGACGAGTCGCCTGTGGCAGCGCCCACTTCACGAGTTCCTCGTCGAGCTCCAAAGAAACGAACTGTAAAAAACTCGCCGGAAATTTTTGTGCGAGTGCGAGCGTCTCTTGCCAGCCGAGACCGGTGCCGAAGCCGACCTCGAGGATGTGAACGTGGGTATGTTCAGTGAGGAGCTCCTGAACGCGGCAGCCTTCGAGGTAGTGCACGCGAGTTTCTGCGCGCGCACCAGCGGGCGAGTGGCAGGCTTCGTCGAAGCGCAGTGAGTGAAGCGTGGTCGAGCCATCTTCAGTGGTGACGAGGGTATGTCCGGGAGGTGCCTGCATATATATCAAGAGTGCCATCTTTTGTTATCAGCTCCTAGGGGGCTTAAAACCGTAGCAAAACCGCGTAACCGACTGAGATGATTAGGATTAGTGCCCAAGCCTTGGATAATAAAGTCTTCTCGGCAGCAATCCACGGCAAACTCAAGGAGAACACAAACCTGACCGAAAAGCCCAAGAGAATGGGAGTTCCTATGCGTACACGACCGATTAATTTCTTCGTCACTCTAGCTTTACTCTTTGGAGTGATGTCGATCGAAAGATCGTGGGCGGAACCGCTCGCCGCAGCGGGCTACCCCGGTGATGGACGCAGCAACGATGCCGGGTTGACGGATTCTGGGGCTCGCAGACTTGATCCAGCTCCCCAAACAGCGCCCGCAGTTGCTGGGCCTGCATACGTCGATACTAGCGAGGACATGGTAGACGTAATGGGCGTAGCGGCGGGAGTTTTTCAGAATGTCACTGGTGCAAATCGTCCCCCAGTGGTGAGGGGCGAGTCTGAAGCGATCGAAAGTCTCCCACCTGCCGGTGGGTCCGGAGCTCTCATCGTTGCGGCGACTGAAGGGGCCGCGAAACCCTCCGCTTCGGATAGCTGCGGACTTGCGGGTAGTCCTCTCAGTCCCGAGCTTACAGAACTCGCAGCATTGACTTGCACCAATTCGGCTTCCGATTCCGCAGCTTATTGCAGTTGCCTTGAGCGCTACTTCAGTTCCCTTCCGGAGCTGAGAAGTAGAGTCCCCAGAGCGGCACAGGCCTTAGCACAAGTGGGCTACCAGCTTCAGCTCGAAGAGTGGATCGACGTATTTGGTGGAGATACCCTCGCCTTCGCGAGTTTTAAACAACGTTCGCGTGGATCGGAGGTTCTCGGCGACATGCCTCCCGCTTGTCAGCCCATGGAAATTTTCACGCACTTGCGAAACAGTCTCAGCGCTAGCACATGCCAAGGTGACAAAGATGCGTTCCGCCGGGCCCTGAACAACGTCCTTCAAGTTCCCGACGCTGACATTTTAAATACGGCGACGCCGGCGATGCTAAGCAACTTGGTGAAGCTGACGGAGGAGCGAGACCGCTTCCACCGTCGTCCGAATGCGGGCCCTAACCACGATGAACCTCGCGATTTCCGCGACTGCATGGAGCCATCAGAAAAACGTGCCTATGCTCTCTTGCCCATTCCGATCCCCGTCGACGGCGCGCGCAAGCCAGCGGAGATGGCCGCGAGAGCAGCTCAACGTCTTGATCGTTTGAAAAAAATCTCAACAGAACTCTCGGAGCTCGAGAGTAATCCAAACGTGATCCACACGATGAGCTACCAGGGAACGCTTCAAAATCTGCGACCTCTCTTTGCCGTTTTTCCAGGTATGGAGGAGTTGCTCGACAAGGATTCAAAACTTTCAAACGCCGATGCCCACAACATGCTCAAAGAATTAAAGGCGTTCGTGGATGACCTCGACCACAGTGCTTATCAGTCACTGACGGACCCGCAGACTGCCCGGGTTGCCATGGAGCGCATGAAGAGCAAAGTGCTTAAAGTGAAAGAGAGTGTCTCTCGAAAACTCATTCAGGTTAATAGCACGCATAGTCTCGTCGACCAGTTGGCGATTCGCTGCGAAAGCTTGAAAAACGAACTCGTGAGCCTTGCCTGTTCGCCACCGCGCTTCGTCTCGAACACTGATTTCATGCAGCTCGCACTGCGAGACGCCCAACGGCGGCGCACGGCGAGAACCCAGGGGCTCGCGATCACCGATTGTCGACCTGGGAGCGGCTCTCCTCGCAGAGGCTCGATCCCAGAGCGGACCCTGGAAAGATGCCTCGTTACCCGTCGCGCTCAATGTGTGAGTGAGGCGCAGCATGGTGCCCCGGAATCTGTTGCTCAGCATTCCCACACAGGAACTGAGCCGATTGTGGACAGTACTCATGCCCTCTTCCACAACGAGGTCGGCGATTACATAGAGAGCTACGGAGACCTTGAAGAGATTCGGCGCTCCGAAGAAGGGGTCGTGCATCTCATGTGCGGGGATTACAACAAATATCTCCACGACGTCGCATGTAAAGATAGCGAAAACTTTGGCTTCTGTGCGGCATCGCAAACAATGGAAGGGTTCTGGGCCAGCCCGTACGCTACGAGCGGTTTTTCAATCGCACAGAGAGATACGACATTCGCAGATACACCTATTAGGGCTGAAGTCCTATCTTACAGGAGCGGTGGCTCCGGTGGCAGCGTCACCGAAGACTTCTTGGCCGGCCTCGCAGGAACTCCTACGGGAGCTGAAGGTGCCGCACCGGTAGTGAACACCAACAACTTCGGTGAGGGCCTGAGAGGTGCTATTTCGGCGGTGAACCGCCAGCTTGTACAGACGGCACCCACGAATTTCACAAGTGGCCCGATTGAGATTGATGCTCCAACTTCGACGACCGTGACCGCTGGATCCGACGTACGCGAGATTCAGCGTGCGATTGTGAGCCAAGACGCGGAGATCGCCGCGGTGGATGCCCAGATCGCTGGTCTTGGCTCGAGCCCAGAAGCCGATGCCACTCGCCGCGAGCTCGAGGCCCTTCGTGCGGAGATGAAGGCCGTGCGCGACGAACTCTTAGCAACTCGTACGGCCGCGGAAAACCGCACCAACGGATCTGAGGGCAGCGCGAGACGTGATAGCGAAGTTGAAGAAGATGGAGAAAGACGTGTGGTGGGTGCTCCAGCACGCGGTGGCATCACGCGCGGTCCTGCGAGTGAGGGCTTCAACATCGGTGGTTCGGCTAACCGTGCGGCCTCCGATGCTGTTGGCAGCAACGAGTTCCGCCAGGCTTCGGTCGATAGCACCTTCGGTTCAACAGCTGCTACCCGCGGAGCTGTGATTCGTGATGCTCAGGGCCTGCCGGCAGTACAATCGAACGATCCGAACAATCGCATCGCGCTCCGAGTGGGTGATGCCAGCTACGCAGTTAAAGATGTGGAAACGGTCGTCGTGCCAGCGGGAACACCGGCCAACGATCAAACCATTAGCGCACTGATTCTGGAAGCCAAAGACCGTATCGTCTTGGACGCCGAGAAACGCGCGATGGTGGAAATCTGGGATGACAACAGCAAGAGCTCACGCGTGGTCTACGTGCGCATCAACGGTCTGCAAGTCGAGTTCCTCGAGCTCAACGAAGAAACCGTGATGCCGCAAGTGCGCTCGACTCTCGCCGATCTCCAGAGCCGCTTAAGCGCAGGGCGTGGTGCTGCGAGCGAAGGTAACTAGAAACTTTTCATAAACCGCTGGATCTGCTCCGCTATCCAGCGGGGCTCGTCCGTCGGAAGATCATGGCCAGCAGTCGGATGCTCCACAGCTGGAACGCCCCATGCGCGTGCGATCGCTCTCGAGCATTCCACACTCACCATCCGATCCTGCGTCGACGCGAGCAAGAGTACCTTCATGGGTGGCTTCTTAATGTTCGTTTTAAAGCGGGCCGCGGCGACCAGCTGACGGATGGTGTTTTCCGCAGACACCGGACGCTGGGAGCCAATCTCCGCCCACGCAGCGGCGATCTTTGGGTAGAGTTCGGGGCGATTGCTGACCACTTCTAAAATGCGATGCTCTTTCGAGAAGCCCTTCAAGACGAAGACCTTGCTCAACTGTTTGAGTGCCCGCGGTTGGAGACGCTGCCAAAACGGGCTGTAGCTTCCGTAGCTCGTGTTGATGAACACGGAGACGTGGAAGTCCTCGGGAAAGTCCTGCACCCACTGGGCGCTGATCATGCCACCAAGCGACGTCGCCACCAAGACCACGGGCCGGTTCTTCGGGAGGTCGAGACGTCGAAACTCTGCGCGCATGAATCGAACGATCTCGGCGATGCTCGTCGGGCAGCGCTTGAGGTAGTGAGCGCCCGCGCCCGGGAGATCGAGGCAGGCAAGACTTGAATCGGGGAAGTGCTCCTGCATCTGGTCGAGGAACTCTCCCCAGTGAGCGGCTTCGCGCACCAGTCCGCGCAGTAAAACAAACGAATAGGCCATGGGGTCCCCAGCAAAATCGTAGCGTAAAACGTTGTCTCATTCTACACTTCAAGGAGAAGGATTCAATATGGACCTCTCTCTTTACTACGATGACGCTTATGCCCCGTACACGCGCATTCCTGTGTCTGAGGAAATGCGTGAGCGAGTTGCTCGTGAATCACGAGGTCTGCTGCAGTTAGTTGACGAAAATAAAGAGCGCTTCTTGGCCGAGCTCCCGTGGGAAGGTTTGCGCGTGGTGGAGTTGGGCGGGGGCCTCGGTGGCCTCGGTCTCCAGCTGGCCCGGCGCGGTGCCCGCGTGACGGTCGTTGATATTTCTCCCAATGCACTCACCGTGGCACGAGCGTTGGCCAAAGCGGAGGGTCTGGAAATTGAAACTCTGTGCATGGATCTCGGGCGTCCCGATGCGCAACTCTCCGGAGAGTATGATCTGATGATCGACTCTCACCTGCTCCATTGTCTTCCGCTTGAACCGCAGCGGTTGTCTTATCTTTTATTGGTTCGTCAGCATCTCGCTCCGCATGGAATTTTGGTTGGAGAAACCATGGTCCATCGGAAGAAACTTTTCATCCCACCGGGCTACATGCTCGATCAGAACAATATCTTGTGGCAGATGTTTGCACAGTGGGTGCCGGTGAGAAAGATTTCCGATAGTCTCGTGCTCGAGGACGAGTTGAAAAACGCGGGCCTGAATATTCATTTTTTTTACTACTACGCCAACTACGCCATGGCGCCGTCACCGGACTTTTGGGATATCCCGAACGATATCTTGCCCGCTTCGGTGCGCTTCGCGCTCAAGAAGGCTTAGTACCCCAGACGCATTTCGAGAAGAATCCGCGCTTGGATGCGACGTCGACGAAGTGGTGCTTCGTGAGCGCAGCTTCCACTGGCCACTGCGTGTAGCTCTTGTAGAACGGCTCGTGGAAATCGATGGGAAACTTCTCCAGGGCCCAGGCGTACTCCGGGACTTCGTCCTTCTGGATCGAATCCACCATGATGAAGAGACCCCCCGGACGCAGGACACGGAAAGCTTCGGCGAGCGCCTTCTCGCGAATCTCCGAGGGAAGTTCGTGGAAGAGAAACACGCTGTAGATGACGTCTTGGGAGGCGTCTTTGAAGGGCAGCTCCTCGGCCGCTGCACGGACGAAATCGACTTCGCGGCCGCGCAAGCGTTTCTGCGCTAGCGCTAAGTAGGGCGCACTTAAGTCGGTCACCGTCAGATGGTGTTGGGGGTAGGCCTTGTGTACGGCCTCACTGAGCTCACCGGTGCCGGACGCCAGCTCGAGGAGGTTCGCTTTGCCTTGGAAATTTTTCAGGAATTCGGAGAGGGGAGAGAAGACCAACCTGCGCATCGCCGCGGCGGTACCAGTGAAAAGGATCTCTACCTGGTGGTCGTAGACGGCGGCCGATTCATTGGAAAGATAGCCATCGATCTGCCAGTGAAAATTACGAACGAAGTACTCGGGTAAGTCGGGTTTCTCAATTTTGGGCTTCGACTGGCGCACTTTACGCAGCCGCGACATCTTCACGCCGGTGTAGAGAATGCGCGCTAAGCGTTTTCCATGTTCGATAGGGGACTCTGGCTTAAGCAGGGGGAGGGGCAAAATGCCCGAGCTAAAGAGCCCCGCATCGTGGCGAAAGAGCTCCTCCATGTCTTTGAGCAAAAAAGGCCTGAGCGACTTGTCAGGATGGTTCTCGGGAACTTCGACCCACGGCCGGAAAAGTTTGGTGAAGGAGTTGAGAAGCTTGAGTTCGCCCAAATAAGTCAGGGTGCGCGCCATATGAAACGCTTGATGGGTTCGCTCAACAACCTGCTTCCTTTCAATCATTTTTGGCCTCTCTTAGGAACGATTATACTCTCCGTCATGAGCTTAGGCCGCTTAAAATAGATTAATCAATTCTCAGACAGGAGGTGCGTATGGGCCTACAGATTACTTTTCGACACATGGAGCACACCCCTGCTTTAGATGCGTTGATTCGCGAGAAGTCCTTAAAATTCAATAAGTGGTTTGGTGATGATGTTAAGATCCAATGGACCTGTTGGGTAGAAGGCATTGAGCAGTGGAGTGAGGCCAAGGTGCACACCCGCGGAAAAGACTATTTCGCCAAGGCCCATGCCGATGATCTCTATAAAACTTTCGATATGGTAACGCAGAAAATTCAAAATCAAATGGAGTAACTCATGACCAAGGTTTGGCACAAGAACTACGATCCGGGAGTGCCCCAGACGATCGACGTGAACGAATTTAAAAACATCACGGAGATCCTCGAATACGGGTTTGCGAAATTCACCTCGCGCCCAGCGTTCCACAACATGGGAACGACTCTTACGTTTGGGCAGATCGATACGCTCAGCCGTCGCTTTGCGAGTTATCTGCAAAACGATCTCGGCCTTCAGAAGGGCGATCGCGTCGCCATCATGATGCCGAACATTTTGCAGTACCCGATTGCGCTCTTCGGAATCTTGCGTGCCGGCCTCATCGCCGTGAACGTGAATCCGCTCTACACTCCGCGCGAGCTCGAGCACCAGATGAAAGACTCCGGCGCGAAGGCGATCATTTTGTTTGCCAACTCGGCGGCGACCCTTGAAAAAGTCATCGCCCAGACTCCCATCAAGCACGTCATCTTGACGCAGATCGGGGACATGCTGAACTTCCCGAAGAACTACATCGTGAACTTCGTGATCAAGAAAGTAAAAAAGATGGTCCCGGACTACAATCTTCCGAACATCATCGACTTCAAGAGCTGCCTCGAAAAAGGCGATCCCGCGAAGTACAAAAAACCCGTCATGGTTCATGATGACATCGCGTTCTTGCAGTACACCGGTGGCACCACCGGCGTGGCCAAAGGTGCTATTTTAAGTCAGGGTAACATCGTGGCGAACATGCTCCAGGCGCGTGCTTGGATCAAGAACTACATCGCCGATGGCCAAGAAGTCTTGATCACCCCGTTGCCGCTCTATCACATCTTCTCACTCACAGCGAACTGCTTCGTGTTCTGTAGTGTTGGTGCTCTGAACGTCTTGATCACCAACCCAAGAGATATTCCAGGTTTCGTCAAAGAGATGAAGAAATGGAAGTTCACGGCCATCACCGGTGTGAATACACTGTTCAATGGTTTGCTGAACAACGCCGATTTCCGGAACCTGGATTTTTCTGGTCTCAAAGTCGCCTTGGGCGGCGGCATGGCGGTTCAAAAAGGCGTCGCCGACCGCTGGCGGGACGTAACGAAGAAGCCGTTGATTGAGGCTTACGGGCTCACAGAAACCAGTCCCGCTGCGTGCATCAACCCGATGACCCTGAAAGAGTACAACGGCTACATCGGCCTGCCGATTCCGTCGACGGACCTCGAGATCAAAGACGACAACAACCAGGCGCTGGCCATTGGGGAAGTCGGCGAACTTTGTATCCGCGGGCCGCAAGTCATGAAGGGCTACTGGATGCGCCCTGAAGAAACCGAGAAGGTGATGACACCGGATGGCTTCTTCCGCACGGGTGACTTGGGTTTCATGACTCCGGAAGGCTACGTGAAGATCGTCGATCGGAAGAAAGACATGATCCTCGTTTCGGGTTTCAACGTGTATCCGAACGAGCTCGAAGATGTGATCTCGATGAACGCGAAAGTGCTCGAGTGCGCTGCGGTTGGTGTGCCGGACGAGAAGGCCGGCGAAGCGATCAAGGTCTACATCGTGAAGAAAGACGAAACGCTCACGAAAGAAGAAGTGATCGCCCACTGCCGCGAACAGCTGACATCGTACAAAGTTCCAAAATATGTGGAGTTCCGCACAGAGTTGCCTAAGACAAACGTAGGCAAAATTCTTCGTAAGGACCTTCGCGCCGAGGCCTTGAAAGAGTTCCAAAAAACATGAAAGTTTTGGTCCTCGAGCAAACCTCTGAACTCGCCGAACTGATTGGACTCTATTTGTCCTCCGTCAGTTCGGCCGAGGTCACTTCCATTCACCGCACGGAGGATGCTCTCGAGCGTTTGAAAGAACCCGTGGATGTGTTCATCTTCAATCAACAGTTCATGGGGGCCGGCATGGATGCGGCCTACAAAGAGTGCAAGGGCCGCCATCCGAAGGCGAACTTCGTGGTGATAGGGGAGACCGCTGTTCCGGGCCACTACCTGCTCCAGTCCTCGAACCTCGTGCACGAAATTAAAGAAATGATCAAGGCGCCCTTTTGGCGCGATCTCTCGGGGAAGCCCGCCGAGCTGCCGCTCCCGCTGTCGCCTTACTTGGTGTACCGTCTGGGAGTCTGTCCGGCCGATCTCTTTTTAAAGCTTGGCGAGAACAACTGGGTGAAGCTCTTCCACCGGGGCAGTCCGTTTGGCGTCGAAGAGCAAAAGAAGTTCGAATCGAAGGGCCTTAAGACTTTTTACATCCTCGCCGAAGACGTACAGAAAACCATAGGCCACTTTGAGGATCTTTTGAGCTCGCTGAAAGCCTCGCTGGATGTCCCGTTGATCGCCGATGCCTCGGAGTTCATCTGGCACGCCTTAAAAGAGAATGGGTTCCGCGAAGAAATCCAGCGCGTGGCCCAGGAGGCCGTGAAGCAATCCCTGAGTGCCGTTCGTAAAGATCCGGACCTCCGAAATTTCGTGGAGAAGATCTTTCGCCCTGAGCACGCGTGGATGGTTCGCCACAATCTCATCATCACACACGTCGCTTGTGCCATCGCTACGCAACTGGGTTGGACCTCAGAGCAGACCTACATGAAGATCGCTACGGCGGCCTTGCTGCATGATCTCGCCCTGCCACGGCACGATCAGGACGAAGAAGTCTGGTTGCTGTCGGCGAGCGGAGAAAAGCTGCGCGAAGGTATGGATCCTGAAATGAAGGTGTTCTTGCAGCATCCGATCGAAGGCGCGCAGATGATCCGTCGACACAAACTCATTCCACCGGACACCGACAAGATTATTCTTGAGCATCATGAGCTGCCGGAAGGCGGCGGTTTTCCGCGGGGCCTCTCGGCGCCGCAGATCAGTCCCCTCGGTGCCGTGTTCATTCTTTCTCACGCGGCCGCGACGGTTCTTTTGCACGAAGGGAATCCATCAGGCTGGAGAATGACGATGCTACTCGAGAAGTTAACAGTGTCGCGCTGGCACGGTGGGCACTTCGGAAAGGCCTGGCAGGCGCTAGAAAAGAGCGAACTTTTTCCTAAATAAAATTTCCGAGTGAGGGCCTTTTTAAGAAAGCCTTTTAAGCCTGTGAGACTAGGTTTCGTCGGACCAACTTTATCGGGGCATTGAAGGCATTTGTCAGAAAAAGAGTTCTATCCGGATGCCTCAAGACTTCTTTAGAATCATAACAAGTTCCAAGAAAAGAAAATCAAGGATGATTGCTACTTGAGAGGGATTTCAAGGTCTCTCTTGGTTCCAAAGAGCGCCTCGTGCAGGGGCGCTTTTTTTTGCCTTTTTTTAAATTTCTGCGCTGCACGATAATGAAGGTTATCGTGCAAAGGGGCTATGGATCTTGCAGTAATTCCTTATCCATAAGCAGATATATCAGCGGGGCAAACGATCCCAGCAAGACCACACCCACACAGCATCCGTAGAACGCCTTGAGCGGCCTTTGCTTACGCTTGAGCTCACGGTAGATGAACATCATGGCCAGGGCGACCGACACCAGGAGATCGGAGAATATTTGGTATGTGTGGACCTCTTCAAAGGGCGGAAACACTGTCAGGATCCCCACCTTATTGAACGCCACGAGCGTTACGGTCCCGTGGATCAACAGCAGTAAAATGAGGATGGGTTTCGTCATGGCGGGGTTGAGACCGTCTTCGCCGCCGGGACTCGCCCGGCGACAAAAAAAGACAATCGGATTAAGCCGCTTTCGAGGCCGGGATCGCGTCGTCGATGAGCTGGTTCACCACGTCCTCTGGCAGACCATCATAAGCCGCAGCTTTCAGGATCACCTGCAGCTTGGAGTTGAGCTTCCCAATGTTCAGACGGGTTTTGTGATCGGATTCACTCTCTAGAACTGCTTCGTGAATGAGATCGCGGTACTGTCCAATCAGGCCTTCATTGAATTGTTCTGATGCTACTAATCGCAAACGTTCCTCCTCAGCAAGTGTTCGAGATAAAATCATTCTAAACTCAACGGAATTTGGGCCAATAGAAAAGTTGAGCAAAATGATTAACCACAAGAGTTTCGGTAGGGTAGACCTATGGGGAGTGGTCTAGGCCTTTTTAATCTTCGGTCTCAATCAAACTTTGGCAAGAATGCTGGGCACCCTCCCCTTGTGGCCTTTAGAATATTAGGACCAAAGGAATAAGCATGGAAGCTCTCAGATCTGATTTAGCGGACCTCTATAATAGGTCTTTAGAGGTCATGCCCGGAAAAGGCGACGAAGCGCTCCTGGCGTTCACCGCCGTACTTTGCCAAGGCCATATTTTGATCGAGGACGTGCCTGGGATGGGCAAGACCACACTGGTGCGATTTCTCGCGCGCGTGATGGGCTTTGAAATGAAGCGCGTGCAGTTCACCAATGATCTTTTGCCCGGAGATATTCTCGGTGTCTCCGTTTATCGTCCAGAAAATCAGCAATTTCATTTTCGGCCCGGGCCGATCTTTGCGGAGCTCTTGCTCGCCGATGAATTGAACCGTGCTCCGGCGAAAACTCAATCCGCACTTTTGCAGGCGATGGAAGAACGAGTGGTCACTGTGGAAGGGGTGAACCATCCCCTACCGGCGGCCTTCACGGTTATGGCGACACAAAACCCGCGCGGCATGGCAGGGACGTTTCCGTTGCCGGAATCTCAGCTCGATCGCTTCTTAATGAAGTTCCCCATGGGTCTGCCGCCGCGGGAAGCTGAAAAAGCACTGCTTGCAGGACCATCTCGGCGGGACGTGGTGGATCACATGAGCGCGCTCTTCACGCCGCAAAAAATTCTCGCCATTCAAAAAGAAGTCACCGCTGTTAAGGCTTCGGACGCCGTGCTGGATTACGTCTTGCGCTTGCTGGAAGAATCTCGGCGCTCCACGGAGCTGCGTCCGCTTTCTCCGCGCGCGGGTCTAGATGTGGTTCGCGCATCGCGGGCCTGGGCCTGGACGCACGGCCGCGACTACGTGTTGCCTGAAGACGTGCAGCATGTGTTTGCCGCGGTCGTTGGCCATCGCCTGCCATTACAAGAAGCTGGCTGCGCCGAAGAGCACCGTTTGGGGCGCGCGCTCCTGGCGAAAGTTTCCGTGGTCTAGATGGGTCTCAGGGCTTTCATTCACCAACGCATCCGTCGTAAACCGCAGGTCTACTTGCGTCCGACGATCGAGGGCTGGTGGTGGATGGGAACGTTATTTGTTCTGATGCTCATGGGCTGGGGCTACACCAACAATCTTTGTCTTGCTCTCGGCATGATCCTGTCTGCTGTTACCGTCGTGCTGCTGATGGAAGCGCACTTCAATCTTGATGGTGTGCGGCTGAATGTTTTGTCGGTGGAAGACCAACATCAAGGCCAGGCCGCTCCGTGGCGCCTGTGGTGGCAGGCCAAACGTTCGCGCGCACGTCATAAGCTTTTTTTGCATTGGGACGGCGCCGGACCGGCCGGTGAATTTTCGCTACCAGAAAAAACCGAAGGGGAAGCCCATGGTGCGTGGGAATTTTCTCAGCGAGGAGTCTGGCGTAACACACACGTAAAATTGGCGTCGACCTACCCGCTCGGATTGTTCCGCGCATGGAGTTATCACAAACTTCCCACGGAAGCGTGGGTCTATCCCAAGCAAGTTCCCGGCAGTGTGCCGAATCGGCTGTGGGACGAAGGCATCGGTCAGACGCGCGCCTACGAGTCGCACTCGGGCGATGAGCCCGGTGAGTTTCGGCGTTACCAAGAAAGCGATTCACCAACACGCATCGCCTGGAAGGCCATGGCGCGAGGCCTGCCACTGCACGCGAAAACATTCGTGGAAGAAAAATCCCAACGCGCGTTCTACCAATGGCCCTGGGGCACCGGTGATGAGACGGCCCGCGGGCGCCTCGCCTACATGATCGAGCAACACTACCGCGGCCAGGAGAGTTGGGCGCTGCAGATCCATGGACAGACGCTGCTACCGGACAGCGGCGCACTCCATCGACAAAGATCGTTGCGTGCGCTTACGGAGGATAACGGATGACACGTTATCCCTGGCATCACCCGCTGGTTCTCTTTGCCGTATCGTGGGTGATCTACATCGCGCTGGTGTGGGAAGAAGTGACGCTGCCGACGCTCATCACTGTAGCGGCAGTCATTATCGTACGACTCAGCCACCGAACTTTGCCGGACTTCGTGCCGAAGACCGCAGGTTTGGTTTTGTTCATCCTTGCGTTCGTTAAACATGGCCGCCATGTGAACCCGGAAATGGGATTGAATCTCCTGCTCGCCGTTGTCGCTCTGAAGATGCTGGAAGCACGCAATGGCCGCGATTGGCGCATGCTGACTTTGGGCACCTTCTTGCTGTGGGCTACGGGGGCTTTGTTCGTGAAAACGCCGCTCTACTTTTTGTGCGCCCTCAGCGGTTGTGCGGTGGCGGTGATGGCGCTGGTGCGGGGACTGGGCGAAGAAGTCGCCGTAAGCTGGAAAGAGTTGTGGGTTTGGGTTTTAAGGGCCGCGCCGCTCGCCGCGATCCTTTTCTTTTTGCTCCCTCGTTTCAGCGCGGGACTGTGGACACCACCGCAGCCGGCCCCCGAGGGCCAAGTCGGTTTTGCGGAGGAGGCAAGGCCCGGTGACGTGAGCGAACTGCGCACGACGGGCGAGCTGGCGTTTCATGCCACCGTGACGCCGCTGCCCGCGAAGCGCGATCTCTACTGGCGAGGCATGACACTGACTGGGCACGATGGTTGGAACTGGTATCCGATTCCGCGCGACGAAGACTGGGGCAACTTTGCGGACAACGGCCGCATCTCAGGAGCGAACTGGTGGCGCCAAGACATCATCCATAAAAAAGAAGCGCGCCGGGCCTTCGGGCTCGATTGGCCACAATGGTGGGAAGCGAATCAAAAACAAGCGCCGGCAGGCAACAACGCCACCATGCGATTTTCTGCGTACCGCACTCTCCGCCGCTACACCGCCGTCTCTTCCGGTGTACTGAGTGCCCCTGCTCTACTAAAGCACGCCGAGAAGGAAAGCTTGCTTGCGCTCAACAAGCGAAAGCTCCCGCCGGCCCTCGCCGAGTTCAGCGGTTCGAATCTGAGCGAGGCGCAGGCGGCACTCGAAAACTTCTTCCGCGTTGAGGGCTACACGTATTCGTTGACGCCGGGAAAAGTCACGAGCCTCGTTAATTTCTTCGCGGTCAAAAAGGGCTGGTGCGCCCACTACGCTTCCACGGCGGCGCTCGTGCTGCGCTCCTGGGGTTTTCCGGCGCGACTGGTGTCGGGCTACTTGGGCGGCTCGTTTAACTCGATCTCGAACTACTACAGTGTGACCGAGGACGACGCTCATGTCTGGGTGGAGGCCTGGGATGGGGAGCGCTGGCAGCGGGTCGACCCCACGCTCTGGGTCGTCCCCGAACGGGCCGAGCTCGACGGTGTGGAGTTTTTCCGTCAGCGGAGCACGGCCGGTCGCTTCTTCGATCCGCGCAATTTGCCGAGCTGGATGCGAGACACGCAGATGTGGGTAGACTCGATCAATTACCGCTTCCTCGTTTGGAGCGAAGACTACGATCGAGAACAGCAGCGCTCCTGGGCCGAAAAATTGAACTGGGACTTGAGCACCTTCTACATGGCGGGCCTGTGGGTGCTTCTCGTGAGCATCCTCGGATTCTGGCTCTGGGAGTACTGGCGCACGCGAGTACCGCGCAGTCCGCAGACTGAGCGCCAGGAGACCTGGCAGGCGTTTGTCAGATGGCTCCAGCTGCAGGGAATGGCCCTCACCCCTCAGGTCGGTCCAGAGGCCGCCAGGGCCCTCCTCGAGAAAGAAAGCTTTCCACACCAGGACAAGGCGCTCGCTTGGCTCAAGTCTTGGGAGATGAAGGTCTACGCCTCTGAACCAGCGGCGCGGGATTTCCAGCAGCTTCGTGAGGTATTAAAAAACTAGGATTTTTCTGGGGGCGGGTTTACTGCTGCGACCTTGGCGGCCGCGTCTTCAGCCACTTTCTTGGCTTCCTCGTCTGCCTTGGCTTTTTCCTCAGCTTCAAGCTGCGCCTTCTGCTGATTCAACTGCTCCTGCCACTTACCCTTGTTGAGATTTTGGAAGTTTTCCAGTTCGGCCAACTTGGCGGCGTCGTGGTCTTTGAAGAAGATGCCGTTTACAAACCGACGTAGAGATTTTTTTTCCGTCTCGCCGATGCCGTTGATAAGAGCGTAGTAAGCCGGCGCCTTACCCAGCTGCGGATGCTCGGCGACCGTGATGTAGCCCAGGAACGGATCTTCCACGCGCAGGACCGTACCAACCGGCAAGGCGCGATTACAAGTGAACACCAGGTCGGTCTCCGAAATCTGTGAAAGCATGATCACTTCTTCAATCTCAGCGATGGACATAGGCTGCGATTTTTTGATGAACACACGTGGAGTCGGGAGCTGCGCCATTTGTGACGTAACGGCATCCTTGAGTTTTTTCTCAAAGATGGAAGCCATCTTCAGCATGATCTCGGGGCCCACGGGCCCCTCGTACGCCAAGATCTGCGGGTAGCTAAAAGAAGCCTGCATTTCTTTAGACGTCGCGGTGGAATTGAACACGACAATGAACGGCGGGTCCTTGGCCAGTTTCTGCTTAATGAATCCGATGATCGTCTGGAGCGCTGACATATCGTTCAGTGCGCCTTCGAGCTTCTCGCCTTCCTTGGGAACATCGAGTGCGAGCGCGATAACCTGCGGTCGCTGGCCATCGATCTCCATGGGGATGTCTTTGAGGAACGGCTGACAGCGTATCGCATAGCCATACTTATCGGTGCGGCCGAGGTTCTGGTAAAAAGTCATATCGCGGTCAATGACCAGCACACGAACTGTTTTCTGCTGCGAGCGTTCACTGTTGTCGTCGAGCCACGCCACCAGCGCCTTGCGGGCCTTGTTGAGGGCATGATCGCGCTCGCCTTCCAGTTCTTTAATGCGCTGAGGATCGTCACCGTCAGTTTTAATGACCGGATCTACCCAGGCAAACTGGGCATCGGTGGCGTACTTAAAATGGTAGAACAGGAGTGACTGCGAGCTGCTCTGGACTTTCAAAAGAGTTGAGGGGATCAATTTTTTTTGCGCCCAGTGGTGCTTCACGCGCAGCTCTTCGCCTTTGGTGAGTTCCAGATTCGTTTCAAAGTGCAGAAACTCCGATGCGATGAAACCGACCTTACAGAGATGGCCGGCCACCAGTTCTTTGGCGATTTTTGCTGTGGCGTAGCCGTGCTCTTTTGCGCCACCGGGCCTGATGAGGCTGACGGCATCGAAGACGACGTCAAACGTCTCCGCACTCTTGATGTGATTCACGGTCACGCCGGAAAGAAAACTTTCTTTCACTTGATCGGCCGGGGACAGGTAGTCGTGCAGGCCCATGATCGGATACGGATGGAGCGTGTTGGTCCGTACCAACAGACGTGCAAGATGAACGTAGTCGTCCGTGAATTTTGAGTAGTCGATGAAGACGAGTGACGGCTTGAGGGCGAGGACTTTTAGGATCAGTCCTTGGATACGTTCCGGTGTGTGTTCAGCGATTTGTTCGAGCTTTAACTCTGGATAAAGACGCTGAAATTCGACGGCGAGTACTTTAAAGTACGCGGTGTCATCTCCGAGATACAGGACCTTTTTCCCATCAGCGGCCATACCCTATGATAGCACGCTGCCAATAAAATCTATGTGAAATTTGAGGTGTTCTGAAGGCTTAGCAGATACTGGTAAAAGGCCCGGTCCTGCGGACTGCGGTGAAGAGGCAACAACTTGAGCAATTGGGCCCGTCTTAAGTGCCCCACGGAAGAGTCCCATTGAGCTTCGCCAAAGAGAGAAACTTTCTGTCCGGCCCCACTCTCAACGACGATGGCTTCGTAGAATTGCCCGTTTTCTTCAAGGATTTCTTCATGCAGGAGGTTCCAATCTCCCTCATGAAGATAGCGTCGGACGCCCAACACATGACGATGAGGACTCAATACAAAGCGTGAAGAGGAAATATCTTGAGAGCTCAGGTGCTGTAAGGTTTCTATGATGGCCTCACCTCCAAAGCCTGCCATGAGAAAGGTATCGTGCGAGGAAGAGACTTGGATTTGGTTACCTTTTCCTTGAATAATCTTTAGTGAAAAACCCTTTGGAATATCCGCACCAATTTTATCTTTAAATATTTTAATGACTGAAGGTGAGGGATCCACGAAGTGAACATGCTGGAAGGCGCCTGACATGCCTCCTAAAAGGCCTGCTTGTCCATGGTCACATCCGATATCCCATAAGGTCTCCCCTACCCCACACAGGGACACGAGGCGCGTGAGTCTTTGTGATGGAAGTGTTGGCCTAGAACTCATAGTGCTGACCATACTTGGCGTCGTTCTCTTCTGTGAAGAACTTGCGCACAAAATACTGGCCGGCACGAATGGTGGTGATAAAACCGTGGCCTTCGAGAGACCTCACGGCGTGGATAACATCGTCTTGAGACATGTTCAGGAGACGGGCGAGTTCGTGATAAGCGTTGAGAGGGCCAATACCGTGACTGCGGTAGAGATTCGCTCGGCACCACACCTGACGGTAAAGGAGCATCAAAAGCACCGTTTCGCTGCGACTGAGTTTCACATGAGGAAGGATCTCATCAAAGAACACATCGGGGATTTCGCTGAGTGTAGGCGTCTCAGAAGGAACTTCACGGGCAGGCAACGAAAGGTCATCACCTTTTTGGCGGGACTTATACATCGAGAGAATCGAGCGTATGTCTTCCACAACTGCCTCCACATATATTATTGACCCAAATCCTTACTCCTACAAGTGGAGGCCCTTCTTTCCTGGTTGGACAATTTAAAAAGCTCAAGTATTTGCGCCAGGTATCCGACAGGCTTAGTCAGGAGGTCTCTGATGAAGGTTCTGGCCCTATGGTTAAGTGGCGTTATGCTCACATCGTGTGCCCAGTTCAAATCACCCAGTGATCCCTATCGTCGTATCTCATCTCTTGAAACACAGTACACCGTGGAGGACCTGCAGAATGAGATGCGCACGAGGTACCAGACCATCGAGTTCACCACTTTATCCGCCTACGAAGGCCTGGTGCAGTTCGATGAGCATCTCGATACTAATCCTGGCCCACTCGAAGAGAATCCTCACTACCCGGGACTCCTTGCTGCTCGCGCACAGATCGAAGAGCTCGAGCACAGCATCCATGATTTGCGCGCGCAGCTCTACGAAGCCGTGCTGAATCCCACGGCCGCGACAATTGATCGACTGCGAAACATTGACCTGCTTAGAGTGACAGTCCCGAGTGCGAAAACTGATCTTGATCTTCTCCTCTTCCAAAACTTCCACGTCGACATGATCAGCTTCACCAAGCAGATACTGATGGATCTGAGTAAGATTGAAGACGAACTCGTGAAGAAACAACTCGAAATTCTCTACGCTGAGCTGAACGCCTATTACGGCCCACTTAACGAACGGAAAAACATGCAGGCCGATTGGCGCTCGCTTACGCTGAAGGAACGCCAGGCCCTCAAGGAAAATCCGGATTGGGTAATCGCCCGCCGCAACTACCAGCACCAGGCGCAGGAAATGCGCGCCGATCTGAAAGCGCTTAAACAACAGAAGCAGGCCGCTGCGCGCTTTTTCCCCTCGGCAGAACGTTCGGGGAATATCATCGGAACGGAGTTTCCCGCCAAAGTCTGGTCACTCACATTTGATGATGGGCCCGGTGCCACCACCTCAAAAAAAGTTTTAAACCATTTAGAAACTCACGGACTCAAGGCGACGTTCTTCCAGCTGACCTCGAAAGCCAAGGAGCTCCCCTCAGTTGCGAAAGCGATTCGCGAGGCCGGCATGGAGCTCGCTTCTCACTCCTACACTCATCGCCAGACGCCTAAGCTTGCACTCGATCAACGGGACTACGAGATCCGCACCGCCGCCAGCGATCTCGGTGACTTTCATCAGCGCCCGATGAAGTTCTATCGTCTGCCTTACGGCGCAGGAGTCTCGAATCCAGACATTCGCACGCGGATCGCGAAGGCCAACTTGATCCATGTTTTTTGGAGCGTCGACACTCTCGACTGGATGGTCCAAGCGCCATCGGAGATCGTCGAGCGGACCCTCAAGCAAATGAAGGCTTCACGTCAAGATGCCGGCGTGATTCTGTTCCATGACATCCACGAACGCACGGTGATTGCCTCAGAAGAGGTGATGCGCTATCTCAAACAGGACTCGCGCCGGGTGTGTACGCTGGAAGAAATCGTCTCTGCGGTCAATCGCGGGGCGAGTCCGTGTCCGGCGAACTAAGACTTGAGCTCTTGGATGCGTTTTAAACCGGCCGCAAATCCATGGTCTATGTAGTCAGGGGCACGTGCCGAAAAGCCGTCTAGCGCCGCCCTGGTGACGCCGCCTTTTGAGGCGACCTCGTTAACTTTCTCTTCCATGCTCATTTCATCGTTTTCGAGCCCTGCAAGAGCACCCTGCCACGCCTTAATCAGAATCTTGCGTGAAAGGTCGGCATCACCGCCATGGGCGCTGGCGAACTTCGCGGCATCATCGATCCAAGAAAAAAGAAAGGCCGGCGAGCAGCCCGCGTGAATGGTGTACACATCCATCAGCTCTTCGCTCACTTCTGGGGCGAGGCCCAAGCACTGGAGGCGAGCGCCCCAGCTTTTTTGTCCCTGCCAAAGAGCGACACCGTTGCCTGTGGCCACCGCGAGATTTGGCATGACTCGGAGGATTTGCGCCGCGGGCAAAAATGTTCTTAACCGATTGATACTCACGGCCGCGAGAAGTGAAATCACCGTCGTTTCACTCGAGAGTCCACTCAGGGCCGGTGCCGCCTCGGAAAGTTTCTGCGGCTTAAAACCGAGAATCACCGCATCCACGACCGGACGCTTCGAGGCATCCGTCAGTACAGTCCCATTAAGTTTTTTCGCCAACGTCTGAGCTTTTTCCCCACTCGGATTCCAGCAAATAAACTGCAAATCCTGGTGCGCGCGGGACAATCCCAGTGCAAAGGCACTGGCCATGTTTCCGCAACCCCAGACGAGGATCTTCATACGCCGAGCTCCAGCGGAGCGCCGTGCCTCATGGTGTTCACCGCAAACGAACGCACAAGCAGGTACTGATCAAGCCATGGTCCCCAAGCGCCCATGGGCGGATGTTCGCCGTCGTGCAAGAGCGCGCGCATGTGATGCTTCAAGGAATCGGCAGGCAGCGCCTGTACGAGAATCTGGCTTCTAAACTGCGCGCCCCCAGAAATGTAGAGCGAGCTGATGTGCGGATTTTGCAAGATCTCATGCAGCTCCGTCTTCCCGGCGAGGTAGACTTCTAAATTCGCCTTCGAGAAGCCATGATGCCAAGCGAGCTCGCAGAGCCCTTTCCAGTGAGCGTAGCTCTCATCACTGGTGCACGCGATCGCCACACCCGAGCCCGCCGCGAGGGCACTCAACAGGTGCAAGAGCGCAGGAAGCCTTGCCTGAGTCTCGCCGACGATGAACACACTGGCTTCGCGCGGAAGGTCTTTGCGATTGTAGTTCGTTTGCCCGGGGATCCGCAGGTTCGCATGGGGATCTTGCAAGTGCGCTGTCCAATGGGTTTGCCCCCATTCAATGAACGACTTGAGTTCACGCTTATCGGCCTCGCCGACCCCACCTGTGAGCGTTTCGAATTTTCCGAGGACTTGCTGAGCGAATTTCACCCAACGCGCCTGTCGAGAATTTTTTGAAAGACCGCTGGCACGGGGAATATCGAAGCGGAAACCACTCCCCTGTGTCCAGGCCACCGCCGTCGTTGCAACTTCCGCCGCCGCGTTCACATGAAACTGACCCATGTAATCCACGCCGCCGGCCTTGGGCCCCGTGCCGGAAAGCTTAAATCCTCCGAACGGCTCGATCGCAACGCGTGCTCCGGTGTTCGGGCGATTGACGTAGAGATTGCCGCACTTCAATTCAAGAGTGAGGTAGTCGATGTCGTCTTGTGACTGCCCGTAGATGCCACCGGTGAGCCCGTACTCGGTGCTGTTAAACAGATCCACCGCCTCGTTCAAGTCTTGGTAGGGCACAATGTGCACCACCGGACCGAAGATCTCCCTCTGGGCCCACGAGTCGGGATGACGAGCACGAGAGGCCGGCAATTCGATCAGCACCGGACCGACGGCAAACGTGCCGTTGTCTTCCGCGGAACGATTCACCCATACCTTGCCACCGTAGGTTTGTGCTTCTTCACAGGCCGCCGCTACCGCCGCGCGCACGCGGGCCTGATCCGCCGCCGTGATCAATGGGTTCACGAGCACATGGGGTGAGGTCGCTGCACCGACTTCGAGGTCCTCAATGGCCTTCACCAAGCGCGTGAGCAAGGAGTCTTTCACTTCGCTGTCCACCAGAACGCGCGAACAAGCGGAGCATTTCTGACCGGCGTGTCCGAAGGCGCTGTAGAGAATCCCCGAGACCGTTTCATCTTGCTCGCAGTTATTCGTGACGATAATAGCGTTCTTTCCGCCCATCTCGGTGATGACCTTCTTAAGCAGTGTCGCGCCCGTCATGGGATGCACCACTGGCTGAAGCGAAGCCGTGCGGTAAATCCACTGGCCCACGGCTTTTGAGCCCGTGAACACGATGGTCGCCACGTGCGGGTCTTGCACCAACGGAGCACCCACGCGCTCGCCGTCTCCCGGCATGAATGCAAGTGCGGTCTTCGGGACGCCGCAGTCGTAGAGCAGCTCCACTAACTCCCGCGCGATGAGAGGCGTCTGTTCCGCCGGCTTTAAGATCACGGCATTTCCTGCCACCAACGGGGCCACGGCCATCCCGCAAGGAATCGCTAAAGGGAAGTTCCAGGGAGCAATCACGGCGGTGACCCCGCGCGGAGCTGCCCCTTTCAAGATGTCTTTCCAGCGCAGCTCTTCACGAGCGTAGAAATTCAAGAAGTCGATGGCCTCATCCACATCCGCCATGGCCTCGTTCCAGGTCTTGCCCGCTTCAAACACGATCAGGGCGGCGAGCTCGTCGCGTTGCTGCCACATGCGATCGGCGGCTTTCAAGATGACACCGACGCGCCAAGCGATCGGCTTCTCCGTCCAGCCATTGCCGTTCTTCATGCCTTGATAGAACGACTCGGCCGTCTTGCCGGCAACGCCCGGAAGTGTTTCTGCCACTACGCCGACGATCAAATCCGGGTGCGAGCTGCACGGGATCTTATCGCCCGCCATGGCGCGGAACTCATTTTGCTTACTTTCAAGAGAGGCGCGCATTTTCGCGAGGGCCACCTCGAACTGAGACAACTCGCTCGGAACATAAAGGCGAGTCGGCGTGCAGTTTTTAAATCCAGAATCGAGGCGCGCTTCCAGGTCATCGCGCTGAAGGACACCCTGCTGAATTTTTTCTTTATGAGTCGCCAACGGCGTCTGGAACGCTTCTTTCTTATTGTGCGAGCGCATGATGGTGAGGATCCCCACCTGCGACGAGTTCTCCATGATCCGGCGAACGAGATACGCCATGCCAACGAGCAAGTTCCCGATGGGCATGTAGTTCCGTGTCGGCCACCCCATGTGGGCCAGACCGTGCGAGAGCGCCTCGTAGGTCATGTGCAGACACTGGTGTTCGATCGCCGGAGCGCCCGGATAGTGAAGCTCGCGGAGGGCCTCCACAAAACAGTGATCCTGCAAGTTGTGCGAACCGATCGCGAGCTGGATCTCCTGAGGATGCGCGAGTGCCAGCCCGGCGAGCTGCCGGAAATGGAGATCGGATTCTTCTTTGTTAAGGAACTGCGGAGCGTGGTGCGAATGGACTTCGGCTTCGATGGTTTCGGCGTCCCAGTAGGCGCCTTTCACCAAACGAATGGGCATGCGAACGCCGCGCTCGCGGGCGAGGTGAATGATGTCGTTCAGGTGAGGAGCGCCGTCACGCAAGTAGGCCTGCAAGACGATGCCCGTGTCACTCCAGCCCGTGAGTTCCGGGGTTTCCAGCAGCACGCGACGATAGATGCGCAAGACGAAATCGCGGTAGTGGTAGTGTTCCGCATCGATGTTGATGAACACCTGTTCGCGGCGAGCTTCCACCAAGATCTTCTTCAAGCGAGGGGCCACGAGGTTGTAGGTAAAATCAAAAGCGTGGGGTTTGAAGTCACTCGCGAGGGCCGACACTTTGATGGACACGTGGGCCTTGTTGATCCCCGCGCTGTTGCGCTCCCCAGGTTGAATGTGCACTTTCAATCCGTGCACGATCGCGAGCACGCGCTTCAAGTACTCGTCGGCTTCTTCCTCGGACACGACGAGCTCGCCGAGCTGGTCGAGCGTGGCTTCGCGACGAGTTGAGTGGAGATCGTGGAGTGTCTTGTCAGAGGAGGCGATGGATTCACCGGCGATGAATCGCTTCGCCATCTTCTTGACCATGGCGCGCACGACACCCGCCAAGAGTCCGGCGGGTAAAAAGCGCACGGCCTGCAAGGCGATGTTGAGGCCCATGCTGTAGGCACGTGGGAGCGGACGCACGCCGCCATTCTTGATCCCCTTGCGACGCAAGCGTTGATCGTCTTCTTGTAAACGACGAAGGGACTCGATCAAGTTGCGCTTCACTTCAAAGCCCTTCTTGTCATGGTCAAGCGAAGGAAGAAGAGCGAGAAATTTCAGAAGGTGAATGCGGATCAACGCGAAAGTTGCCGTGAGACCAAGACCCCAGTCAGAAACGCGCTCGAAGAGCGTCGGACGATAGGCCTGCACATGGCGAACGAGCTGCTGGAGTTTCTCGGTGGTGAGGCGTTCGACCTCACTCCACTTGTCTTCCTGTTGCCAGTCCAGAAGCTTGTGCGTCTTGGTGATCCAGCTCCATTCTGAAGGAAACTGGCGCGTGTCGAGCGTGCTGATGGTGGCGGCGTGGGCCTTCAGGGCGGCATCAGACAGGCCTTCGCGCTCGAGGGCATCCAGCAAGGTCAACTCTCGCGACAAGCGGCGAGAAGCGGCGTAGATTTTTTTCTCTGTCGGAAGCACTCCGAGGAGCACGGGAAAGCCCTGCACTAAAATCTCACGGCGGAATCCCGCACTTGGAGCCGCGAGCTTCAGGTCGTGCAAAAAAGCAGCGAATTCGGGCGTGGCTTCGTCGTTCAGCACGAGCCAGGTGAGATAATCTTCGGGGGCAACGAGCTCGAATCCGTTGGGCAGATTCTTGCGCACGATCGAGTAAACTTCCGCCAAAATTGGGGCAGACATAGAGGCCTCCTGAGCAACCTTACGAGGGTCTCAGTTTACTCTTGCGCCAGAGAGTTCGCAAAGCCGTTTGACCAGGCAAAACCACCGGTCTAACATCTATATGTGAAGTTCATTTCCACGCCGCTCGCTATTGCCGCACTTTGTTTAACGCTCATGAGGGTTAGCGCAGCCGCGCCCTACTCCATGGCCGACCTGGAAGCTTTAGAAAAAGAACAGTCTCACGCTGAGTTTTTCGCCCACGCCTTAGACATCCGCCCCTCTGAGCGCAACGACTACTGGAAGACCATGGTGCAAAACATGGGCGAGGGCCTCTTAAAATCCATGGTGTCTAAGAACCGTCTCGAGCCCAGCGACTTTAAACAGATGGAAGAACTGGCCGGCTGGAGCGTGCTCCGCTCCAACGAGTTCTTCCGCTTGAAGCGCCAAGAAGTCGCCATGCGGTGGTTTAACCAATGCTTCACCGAAGATTCGACCGCTGGCTCACCTTGCTGGCAGGATGTGCTCACATTTTGGGAGATCGGCCGTCAGGAACCGGACCTCGCGGGCCGCTTGCTGACCTTGCTCACCCCTCGCCTGCCGCTTTCTGTGCCCGACATCGAAAACCCCGCCCATCGTGCCCGCGCGATGGTGACACCGTTGTTCATCCTTACCCCGGTGATACGCTCACCGCTGGCGGCACTCCAGTGCAAGAAAACAGAGGTGCAGCAGGTGGTCTGGGATTCTTTGCGCCATGAATGGCTCAACAACATTAAAGGGAAAACATTTAGCGCTGTTCTCAAAGAACTAGCGCACGCTGATTGTTGGCCGGCACTGGTGCCTGTCGCTCATGCCCACTGGGCGAGCGGCGCCGATACCGAAACCCTCACTCTTTCTTATCTCATACTCAAATCACAGCAAGCGCTGACGGCCCTGGAGAAAGACCTCTTCCAGCTCCACTACCTCTTGGGCTCTCCGGCCCGCGGTGAGACCTTCAATCTCGCGTGGAACCGCGTCCAGCAACTCTCCATGCTTCCGAGTCAGCGTGATGCGATCATGGCCGTGCTGAAGCGCTGGCACCCGCTGCCGGGCAACCTCTTCACGGATCTCGACCTGGCGAAGCGCCGGACGGTCGCACGCCATCTCCAGCGCTACTTCCCGGAGTACCTCGATCACTATGCGCACACGTGTGTGGAATTTTTCGGTGGCAAACGGCGCTTTCCACAGGGGAACCCCGCCTCACATTGCCACGAACTCTTCGATCTGGCTGCCCAGGAGAAGGGCCTTCTTCCGACCGCCACCGTCGAGACGTTTCGCCTCAGTCTCTAGTCACTCAAAGCGATAGGCAACCATCAGCTGGGCCGTGTTAAGAGTCACATCTTCGTAAACATCACTCATGCCGATTTGGTAATTGATATCGAGCTCCCAGTGCTCCAAGAATGGCCAGACTAGTCCGCCCATGAGTGAAGTCGAGAAACGCTTAAATGAAGAAGTGCCACAAGCGTAGACCACGCCTTTCGAGCTGCAGTCATCTTTCAGGGCATAGTCGAGCATGACGCCAGCATAAAGAGAAAATCTTGAAGGCAACTGAAACTCGAGGGCCAGTGGCATACTTAAATAAAGAATTTCTGAGCGAAAATTATCCTTAAAACCAAACAAGTTAACGGCGGTGAAAGCGAGTCTCTTCTCCTGAAGCATGAGTCCTGTGCGTAGGCGCATGTCTTCTTTCAGGAGCCACTTGGCAAAAAGCGACGCAGCGGGAGAGATCTTCCACTGGCTTTCGACTGACTCTAGATCTGAGAAAGCTGAGAGTTCAGTCTCTGCCTTACTCGCGTTGAGCCCCAGCCCAACTGACCAATCCTGTGCCAGGGCAGGAAGCGAGAGAGAACAAAGAACAATCCCTAGAAGAAAACGCATTGTAGGTACCCATCGTCGGCTCCGGCCCCTGCCTCTCTTCGACATGCAGGCCATCCGGACCATAAAAAGAAAAGGGCCCCCGAAGGGGCCCTTGTCGTGAATCAATCTGTTGAGTGATTCGTGGCGACTACTTCAAGTGGTTAGAAACGAGCTTAGTCATTTCGAACATAGAAACAGACTTCTTGCCAGCGAATACGGCCTTGAGCTTGTCATCAGCGTTGATTGTGCGGCGGTTTTTTGCATCTTGAAGGTTGTGCTTCTTGATGTAAACCCAGATCTTCTTCACAACTTCAGTGCGAGGCAATGGAGAAGCGCCTACGATTTCTGCGAGAGCTGCTGACGGAGTCAACGGCTTCATGAAAGCTGCGTTTGGCTTGCGAGCAGTTTTCTTCTTTGGAGCGGCAGCTTTCTTAGCAGTTGCTTTCTTAGCAGTTGCTTTTGGAGCAGCTTTCTTAGCAGTTGCTTTTTTAGCTGTAGCTTTTTTAGCTGTAGCTTTTTTAGCAGTCGCTTTCTTTGTTGTCTTCTTAGCCATGGAATAATCCTCCTAAAGTGGGAACCGTGTGGTTGCCCGTGTGTATAAAACGTAGGTCTTGAAACCTATTAACTCACAACTTTTTCCCATTCGACAATAGACGAGCTCACTCCGAGTTGATTCCCGGTCTTGCGGTAACCGTGGGACTCGTTCAGGGCGATCATACGAAAATTATCGACGGGACTGTAATTCACTACGCGCTTCAATTGCAGACGACTGGCCTCGCGCTCATAGAAATCTTTAATCCGATGGCTGAACCCATTGCCTTGAAACGCCAACTTGATCGGCGTGTTCTTAGTATAGAGGGACTCTTTGTCGGTTTTCATGAACAGGGCAGCGACCGTATCCGGGCCGTAAGTGACAGAGTAAAGCTTCCATCCGCCCTTCATCTCACGGCGAATGTTATCCATGTTCCATTGGAGGTCTTGCGAGTCAGTGAAGACTTGGATGTCGAAATTAGAAATCGCTTCGATCTCTTCTTCCTTCTTCACTTCCTTAAATACCAAGTTTTTTTCCAATTATGCTCTCTACAGTTCTGAGTGAATCAATATGAAATAGATTCTATAGATAAGTTTTTCACTTAATCAAACTGTTTTTTTAGGGGGTCTCCCGAGGGAAAATCCTCGGGGACGAGATTTAAGGCCGGTTCACGGAAGGTTTCACTGAGGGTTAATTGCAACCAATCGAGCAAAGCACCCGGCGGAATTGTGCTACAAAAAAGCGCGATATAAACCGTCATTCCGTCGACATCAAGCACCTCGAGGCGCCCTCCTTGTCGATAGAATCCACTCAGGCGCTCAGAGGAGAAAAAGGCCTTAAGCTGCTGAATCTTCTCAGGCAAACTGAGTGTTGCGAAGACTTTCTCAGAGGGAAAACGATAATCGCGCAGGACTTTTCCGCCGCTCGCCCACTCTTTAATCGCCTGCTGGATATCACCCCAAAACTCGCGCAGTTCTTGGTACGAATCTTCCGGTAAAGCGGGCACAGAATTGCGATCCCGCAGCCACGCGTCGGCTTCGCGGAGTGAATTTTCTTGTAGAAAAGACCACATTTTATTTTCTAACAATTGCCCCAGGGCCTCTAAAATTACACGTTCTCCCTCGGTCCAGGCCCCTAAATACCCCCAACCTTCACAGCGCTCGCGACCCTGCCAGCAGATAATTCGAGTGTCATTCAAATGACACTCGCCCCATCCCGCAGGAATTTTGACGAGAGAAAAGCGAGACTTTTGTAGAGTTTTTAGTGCGCGTGATGACCAATCCATAGAGTGCAGGATAAAATAAGCCTATGTATCAGAGCAAGCTCCAATCCTTTATTAGTAAAGTTCAACAGCATAAAAGTGTGGTCCTCGTGGGCCCGATGGCGAAATCATTTCCCACCGACTGGCCACAGTTACCCGTCTTGGGAGTCGACGGCGGCTGCAACAAGGCAGCGCTTGAGCACTACGATTTCACTCTCGGCGACGGCGATTCACTGTCGCCGACACTGACGCTGGACCTCCTTTTCCCGACGGCGAAAGATGCCAGCGACCTTGCGCTGGCGCTCCAGCACCTTCCCGCAGGTCCGCTCACGATTCATCTCTACGGGTTCTGGGGCGGCCGCTTTGATCACCAGGTGATCAATCTAGGTGAGCTCCACTCACGCTTAAAGAGAGAGGGCGGCGAGGTCTACTTCCACACCGATACCGGCTATCAGGTGTTGGGACTTCCCGCGGGCACGCACCAGAGATCCTTGGTGGGGCTCTTTTCTTTGTTTTCTCCTCTGCCTACCGAGTTTTCTATCGAGGGCGCCTGCCGGTTCCCGTTACCGCTCACGAAGGTCGATTCGCTGTCCTCGCGTCTCCTTTCTAATGAGGGCATGGGCGAGGTCACGATCCGCGCCAGTGAGGCGTTCTTTTGCTACATGAGGAAACCATGAATCAGCGTTATGTCGGTTTGGATGCTTTGCGAGGACTGGCCGTCCTTCTTATGCTGATTTTTCATTTTACCTACGATCTTTGGCTTTTTGGGCACATTCAGACCTCCATGCGGGATGGCTTCTGGTTTGCCCTGCCGCGCTTGATTGTCTTTATCTTTCTCTGGTGTGTGGGCGCGTCCCTCGAGATCACTCACGCCAAAAAAATAAAATGGCCATCATTTTGGAAGCGCTGGCTAAAGCTCATGGCGATCGCCGTCTGCATAACAGGCGTCACCTATTTTACATTTCCAAAATCCTGGATCTATTTCGGCACGATTCATTGCATCGCTGCCGTCAGTCTTTTGGCGCTGCCGTTTTTCTCTTGTCGTTGGGCGCGTATCCCGACTCTGATCGCCATCCTCGTGGGTCAGTATGTTTTCAACTACGACATCGCTTGGATGGGACGCTTCTTCCCCCATCAGTCCATGGACTTTATTCCGGCCTACCCGTGGTTTTGGGTGGTTTTGCTCGGAATGACCACCGGCCCCTGGGTGCTCAGCCGCTGGCAGCCAGCTCCTAATCCCGTGCTGGAAGTGCTAGGGCGCCACGCCCTTAAAATCTACCTTGTTCATCAGGCACTGTTTTATGCCTTGTTTAGCTTGTTTGCCTGGTGGCAAAAACGTTAAACGGCCCGTCGGGATCAATGACAAGCACGGCCGTCCGTGACACATTTATCTACCTATGTGGAACAAATTTTTAGCCGGCCAGGCCTGGCTTGCCAAGTGGCTCGGTCACGTCAAATTCGCCGTCACTATTATCCTCCTCTTCGCTGCGGCCCTGACCTACGGGACCTTCATGGAGTCGTACCACGGCACCGACTACGCCAACCGACTGGTGTATAAGTCGCTTCCGTTCATGGCCCTGCAGCTCGGCATGTTTCTCAGTATCTTAGTCGCCACCTTGCAGCGCTTGCCCATGAAGCGCCATCTCTACGGCTTCTACGTCTTGCACCTAGGCCTCTTGATCCTTTTCTTGGGGTCGTTCATCACCTACCAGGCCGGCGTCGACGGCAACCTCACGCTGGCGCCCAACACACCGGCGCGCCAGGTTAGCCTCAGCCGCGACCAGCTCACACTGCAGTTTCCTGCAGAACAAAAAGAAGTCACGGTTGATCTTCCTTATTCCCATGGCCCACGGAACGTGAATTTTGAATGGGACGGTGGCGTCAAAGTGTTGAGCTTCCTCCCTTTTGCTGACGACGTGGTGACCTGGGTCGAAGACAAGATGGCGGACACCACGCGGTTGCATTCCAGCGAATACAACATCAAGAACGATAACTTCGGTGAGAACTTCACCTTGAGCCTCCATCCGGGTTCGGTGTTCGAGAGCACCACGCAGCTGGGTCCTTTGAACGTGCACTACATGCCCGAGGTTTTGGCGGAGTGCTTCGGTAAACCGTCCTACGATAGCTTGCTCGTGTGGGATGCCCAAGGCGGCCGCTGCTTCGCCCCCTCGCAGAAAGACCTCGTGACCCAAAAAGGCAGCAAGGGACAAACGCTCCTCACGCTGAAAGACAATGGCACGGAGTTGCGCTTCCTGCCGGACCTCTCGCCGCTGCCGATCGATAAGAACAATCAGATCCTGATGGATTCCTCGTATCGCATTTTTAGTCGCAAGCTCTTCCAGGAGAAGCCGCACCTCTTCCTCTTCGGGAAATTCGTGGGCTACTACGACCGCGAGGGCGCTGCCTGGAAAGTCGTCAAGTTCAACGCCAGCGAAGCCGTGCCGCTCCCGTGGATGGGCTTTCAGATCACACTCTCGAAGCACCACCCCTCCCACTATCCCATTCGCGTGCCGACCTACGTGAAACCGATTCAAGATAACAACGAGCTCATCAAGGGTCGCTTGAAAGCGGTCCACGTCGAAGTCAGCGGAACACGCTTCTGGGTCACCAACGAGCGCTCCATGTCAGCAGAAGGGCCCAAAGGAAAAGTCATCGTTTCCCTGGGACGCCAGGCCCTCAATCTCCCGTTCGAGATCACGCTCGACCAGTTCAAGATGGACACCGATCCGGGCACGAACACGCCGGCGAGCTACGAGAGCTTCGTGACGCTGTTTAAAGGCAACGAAGGAGCGAGCAAGTTTCACGTCTTCATGAACAATCCCATGAAACACGAGGCGTTCACGTTCTACCAGGCCTCGTATTTTCAGACTCAACAGGGCCCCTACGGCTCCGTCTTCAGCGTCAACTACGACCCCGGTCGTCCGTGGAAATACCTGGGCTCACTCTTGCTCGTGTTAGGTTCTATCTGGCATTTTGGATTCGCCCGCCGTCCCCAACGTAAACCCGAGGCCACCCATGCTTAAGTTTCTCCTGCTCTCCCTTTTTTCTGTTTCGGCCTTTGGTCAGACGCTCTGTACGCCGGAGCTCGCGACCATGCCCACGCTGTCCGGCGGCCGCGTAAAACCCCTGGTGGTTTTGGCCGAGGAAACTTTGCGCTTCGTGACCGGCAAGACTCAGTTCGGCGACGAACCCGCCACCATGACATTTTGCCGCCTCTCCTTTGATGCCATGGGTGTGGCATCGAACATCGACCTACCGGTGAAGATCGAACACGTGGACGTAAAAAAACTGGTGGACCTCACGCCCGGCGACGACAGCATGGTGGCGTCGAAGCTGGTGAACTACAGCGAAACACTCCGCATGGCCTACGCCGGCATCAAAGAAAACAACGCCTACAAGAAAGAAATCAACCGCGTGATGAATCGCCTGCAAACCATCGACGCCGTGAAGGGCTCGCAGGGCTGGACGCTGCCGGAGGTGCAAGCTGGAAAAGTGAAATGGCTGCCCTTAGGGGAGTTCCTGACGGAGCAAAAAATCGCCGTGCTGAAGGCACAGAGTGCGGACCCCTTCGCCTTGCTTTTCGCCAACGCGAAAAAAGATTACATCGCAGCTGAGGGCGACACCTTCATGCTGGAACACACTTATCACAAGGCCCGGCCCTTCGTGTGGGCGCTTCTTCTTTCAGTGCTCGCCCTTGGTCTCGCCTTCGCCGTGAAAGCTCCCTGGGTAGGCCTCAGCGCCGCAGGCCTCGTGCTCGCCCTTGAGCTCGCCGGCATGGTGCTGCGAATTTTCATCTCGGGCCGCGCGCCCATCACCAACATGTACGAAACCGTCATGTTCTCTGGCTTCGGTGCGCTCATTTTGAGCTTCGTGCTTATGGTCTGGAAAAAAGAGCGACTCTTCCTCATCGGGGGCCTGGCCTACAATGTGCTGTGCTTGATGATGATGAAGTTCGCCAACAACATGCTGGATCCGAGCATCTCTCCCTTGGTGCCCGTCTTGCGAGACAACTTCTGGCTCTCGACTCACGTGACCACCATTATTTTGTCCTACGCGGCCTTAGCGCTTTCCTGGATCATCGCCAACGTCGTGCTGGTGCGCCAGACGTTTAAAGGCTCGACATCTTCTGAAACGCGCACGCAGATGGAACAGATCTACACCTGCATGAAGGTGGGCGTGGTGCTGCTGGCTGCCGGCATTATTCTGGGCGGTGTGTGGGCAGACTATTCCTGGGGCCGCTTCTGGGGCTGGGATCCAAAAGAGACGTGGTCTCTCATTGTTCTTTTAGTTTACATGGCCATTCTCCACGGCCGCTACAGCAACTGGATCACGCCGGTGCGCTTCGCTCCTTTGGCAGCAGGCGCGTTCATGAGTGTGATGATGGCGTGGTTCGGAGTGAACTACATCCTCGCGTCAGGACTTCATTCTTATGGATTCTCGGAGGGCGGAGCCATCTTCCTCGGAAGCTTCTTCGCGATTCAAACGGGCTTCTTGATTTTCGTGGTCCTCAAGGATCGGAAAGCTTTCTTCAAATAACAGACAAAAAAAGGGCCCGTAAGGGCCCCTTTTTTGACTATCTTAGAAAACTATCGAACCAAGTACGGATTGATGTTCTGACGGTAAACTTCGTTCACCATCACGCCATTTCCAGTCAATTCAAAGTGGGCCACAAGAGCGCCTTCCAGCAAGCGCTGCTCTTTGTGCATGCTATCGATGAAAGAGTTAGCGGCTGACTTGATGAAGCCCGGGATGCCCGGAATGAAGCCCAAGGCCACTTGCGCCAAGTTCAAGAGCGCGCGCTCACGCTTCACTTTCGTAGGATTCGAGTAGTCGTAGGCCAGCGCTGGCTTGTTCGAGAACATGTGCTGGTTAGCCAGCAAGTTGTAGATCTTGCGGTTGCCTTCGACCGAGAACTCTCCGAAAGCGAAGTTCACACGAGCATAGTCTGCGTAGCGCGAAGATTCGAGGCCGCGAGCACGAGTATTACCCTGGCGAACCTGCACGTAGAACTTGTTCCAACCGTAGGTCGCCCACTCTTGAGCAGCACGGTTCGATTCCGGCAACATCATCGCTTCGATGCGGTACTCGTAGATCGAAGAAACGGCGCGGTCCACTTCCAACTTGGTCAGGCCCAGCTCAGCTTCCGCGACGTGCTCGAAGTAGTGGAGCATCATGTTGTGGTGGAACATGCGCTGCTCGTGCAAGAGGTTGTGCACTTTCACGATCACAAATGAAGCGAGGTTCAAGAGTGGCACGCTGGAGAAGCGCTTCTGCGCTTGCTCGAGGGCCCAGGTGACGACAGTGTAAGCGACGTTGCGGCGGTAGAAGAAGCGACCGTCATTGAGATTCGCGACCACTGAAAGGTCGAGCTGCAAGAGCGCGTCCTGGATGCGGCCTTCGAATTCGCGCATGAGGCCTGTCTGCTCAATAGCAGAAAAGCTTTCTTCGACGTTGATGCCGCCGACATTCATCAAGGCTTCTTTTACTGTGCGGCCTTCTTCGTTGCCGTCTTTGCCGTAAGGATCAATACCCATCGCAAGCAACTGCTGGTCGATCTCTGTTTCGCGATCAGCAAAACCTTGTGAGCGGATGCGGCGCTGCTCTTCCAAGATGTCGTTCTTGATCTGTTCGATGAATGGCTTCAAGGTGAAGCGTGCCGAGATGGCCTTCAAGCGAATGGCGATGACTTCGCCCTGCTCGTTTTTGACAAGATTAAAGCGCTTGTGGAAACCGGCAGCTGTGAGGTCTTGTGCGAATACCGCTAGACTCAAGCTCCAAAGAACCACGAGCAATGTGAGGCGCTGAACCATAAACTTCCTCCTTGAAGTAGAAACCGAAAATCTCAATCCGTTGAAATCTCAATGTGCTAATAGGCTACTCCGGGTAGTTCTTACGCGGCCTGCGACATAGTCGATCATTTACTTACACTGAGGCTTGGCAGGGGCATTTTTGGGAGGATATATCCAAGTGAAGGAGTCATTTATGTTCATGCTTTTCCCACTCTTCATGAGTGTCGCTCAGGCACAAAACTGTTCTCTCGCTGCACACGCCGTGACGCTGGAAGATCTCTTGGCGGGAAAACAGTACCCCGAAGAGCGCCGCTACTCTTCTACCGATCGTGGCTTTCGTCAGTACGGTGCCCCGTCAACTTTCGGCTCGAACCGGTTCGCGTTAACCTTTGATGACGGGCCACACGAAACCTACACACCACAAATCCTTGACGTGCTGAAGGCCTACAACGTGAAGGCGACCTTCTTCATCGTCACTGATCGTCTGAACGCGCGAACGATGCCGATCATGGTGCGCGCGCTCAACGAAGGCCACATCGTCGCCAGCCACAGCGCCGACCACGCCAACTCCAACCAGATCGATGAAGCCACCTTCAAGCGAAGCCTCAAGGACTCCATCCTTAAGGTGAAATCCGTCTACGACGCTGCTGGTATGGACTGGCAAGAGATCTACTTCCGCTACCCGTACGCCGCCTACGGCACGCGTCCGGACTATCATCAAATGAACGTGCTCCAGCAGGTTTCGCAGGAACTCTTTGGAGATAACTGTGTGCAGTTTGCTTTTTGGGATATCGATACCGCCGACTGGGTGGCCGACATCACGCCCGCTGACGTCACTCAAACTCTCAAAGCGAACTTCGTCGGCGGTCGCGCCTATGACTTTGAATCCTACCGCGATGGGCGTGGACGCTTGCTCTACCGCAAAGTTCCCTTCACCATCAACGATCCGCTCAAGGGCGGGGTCGTACTCCAGCACGACATTCATCAGAAAAATATTGAAGGAACGCGGGCATTCTTAGAATTCGCCAAGCAGAACGGGATTGAATCGGCGACGTTGCCCGAAATCGAGGAGTTTAAAGTTGAGCGTAACTGCCAGTTTCTAAACTAACGAGCGTTCCGTCCCAGAACTTCACCCGGGCCCGCAATGCCGCGAGGCCTGCCTGCTCGGCCAGTTGCAACTTTTCCGGATCACTGCCACACAACTCACTCAGGCATTGCTCACTCAACGGTCCGTGCTCCTCCCCGTCCACGTGAATGTGGCGCTCGAGATAGTACATGAGTTTCGGACACTTCACGTCGGCGGCTTTAAGCACGTCGACCATTCCTTGAAACATGCTCGGGATGGCCTTTTCTCTCCCGTAGAAAAACGAGGCGGCGACTTGCACGGTGTCACCTTGCATGGCGGTCGCGAGGGTCTGCGCGGTGAACTCGCGCGCATGAGCGGGGAGCCGCTGGAGATCAAAATCTTGCAGGAACGCTTCGATGGGGGCGGTGTCGGCGCCGACTTCATTCATGGCGGCGAGGTAGAGCTGGAAATGACTAATCGGAGTCCCCTCTTCATCGACGTCCGACTCCTCCCCCACCACGATTTGATTGATAAATCTGACCATGGCCGGCGAGTAAGAGGAGGGTTTCCACGGCACGTCGACACAGGTGATGTCGCGCTGGAGGCGCTTCAAGAGCGACATGAAATCCCACACCGCCCAGACATGGGACTGCATGAACAGTCGGACACGCTGGAGGTCCGTGAGCTCCGAAAAAAGTGGGTGATGGTTGAGATCGACCTGAAGCGTGCCAAGGGTTTTCATGGATTTGAGATTAGCAAATCACCGGACGTTGCGCTGGCCCTGTCTCACTCTTTTTTAAGTTCCTGCGGACGCTGCCCCACCGGAAGGGCCTGATCATGATCGAGATTCCAGCGGTCTGTGAGGAGCTCTCGGCGCTCGACTTGGTAGAACTTCAAAGAGGCATCCATTTCGTTGAGGCGCTTCATGAGCTCGCCTTGCACCAGGAGCTGTTCTTGCTTCTGCTGAATGAGATCGTCGAGGGCCTTTTGGCGGGCCCTCTGGATTTCGACGATGCGGGCATCGTAGTCCGCGGCCACTTTTACTTTCTGCTGATCGAAGGTCCACAGGAAGTGGTTGATGCCATTGAGCTGGCGCAAGAAGTCTTCTTTTCTCAGCAGCAAAATGTCGCGGTACTTGCTGGCTTCGTAAATGCGTGAGGCGAGTACGTCCGACTCAAACTTCAACACGGTTCCGCGGCGGAAGTAGCCAGCCGACTCCTCCCAGCACGGCGTGAGATTTTCGACGTGCATGGAGAAATAGAAATCTTCGACGTTACGAACGAAGCCTTTACACTTCTGGCGCGACTCGCGGCCCTGAACGCGGAAGTAGACGGTGTCTCCAGCGCGAAAGAACTTGGCGTTGTTGTTCTCGACGTTCACCTTGAATATCCGTTCGCCGTCATCTTTGTCTGACACGCGTCCCGTGAAGCTGCCGTAGTCGAGGTCGGGATTGATGCCGTGATTCACGTCGGCCGAAAGTACACCGCTATCCGGCAAAGCGGGTTCCGCAATAATCGCCTGGGCGGAAGGCGCCCAGAAAACAAACGTCAGCAAAAGATGGCCAAGGAGCTTCATGCTTTTTATTATGCTTGAAATTTCTAACCCTTGCCACCCCCTGGCAATGCCCGAGCGTCCTAGGAGGACATATGCAGTTTTTCCTCGATACAGGTGATCTCAACGAAATCAAAACCGCCCACTCCTGGGGCCTCATCGATGGCGTGACCACCAACCCCAGCATTGTCGCCAAGACCGGCAAAGACCAGATGACCCTCATCCGCGAAATCTGCGAGATCATCGATGGCCCGATTTCGGCCGAAGTGATCGCGCTGGATGCCGAAGGCATGCTCAAGGAAGCGGCTGAGCTCGCCAAGATCAACAAAAACGTCGTGATCAAACTCCCCATGACAAAAGACGGGATGATCGCTTGTAAAAAGCTTTCAAAAGACGGCGTGAAGACCAACGTGACCTTAATATTTTCTGCTAACCAGGCGCTGCTGGCCGCGAAAAACGGCGCAACCTACGTGTCTCCGTTCATCGGCCGCCTCGATGACGTGGGCCAGACGGGCATGGATTTGATCGCTGAGATTCGCACGATTTTTAATAACTACGGCTTTGAGACGCAGATTCTCGCGGCCAGTGTTCGCCACAGTGAGCACGTTAAAATGTCGGCCCTTGCTGGCGCCGACGTCGCCACCATCCCGCTCAAGGTCCTCGAAGGACTCTTCGCCCACCCCCTCACGAAAATGGGTTTAGACCAGTTCCTCGCCGACCACGCTAAGAGCAAGAAATAGCACTCATTTCCCACTGATTCGGTCGGACATAAATATGTCTGACCGAACCGAACTTTTTCCTCACATTTGCCGATAAGACTTCCAGTTGTGCTGCATCCAACTGGAGGCCTCTTTGTATCGACTCCTGCTCCTTGCCCTACTCGTCTCCTGTGTGCCTTCCGGCGAAGAAAAAGTCACCAGTAGTGGCTCGGCCAATCCGAACGCGCCATCTCGCTGGCCCTTGGGTGTTTTTCCTAAAATCATGAAATTCTCGAATCAGTTCACCGATGCCGAGCTCAATGAGTTGCAAGGCGCTGCGGTCAGTTGGACCACGCACGCCGGCAGAGGCACGACATTCATTTCTTCTTCAAATATACGGGCCAACACTGTGGCCGATCGCTCGGGCGTGGGTAACCTCGATTCATTGCTGGACGGAGTTTTTGGTGTATACAAGGCCACCACCTGGCATCGCGATCTTCCCAACTCAGCTTTGGCCGTGACACAAATTTTTGGTGTGCGCCAGAACGGCGGCGGCTCGGATGAGTACGTCGAGATCGTCGAAGGCGACATCCTCGTGAACTACGACGACTTCCCTTTCTTGCCCGAACAAAACGGTGGCTATGATCTTTTCACCGTGATGATCCACGAGAACGGCCATTTCCTGGGGCTCAATCACAACTACAATTTCAACAGCGTGATGTATCCGTCTATTGGCTACTCGACCTTCTACCTGCGGCCCGGCACTTTCGACGTGAGTTCGATTCAGTCCAAGTACAACATCAGCAGCGGCGGAGCGGCGCCCTCGGCAGCGCGAAGAATCGCCAGTGTCGAGTCAGCATCGACCCGCGAAGATGTCTTGAAGTCTGGGAAGGGTGTGCGGATTACGTTGGAGCTTCATGCGCACGGAGAATGCGTGCACAAAATAGATGGGACCCGCGTGGGGTCCCACCCCGTCAAACTAAAGTAAGTCGTGCAACTGTTCGATGGTGAGCTTCTGGTGGTGAACGCTCTCCGCCGGCTTGCTCTTCACGCTTTCATCCAAAGCATTGCGATAGACGCGTTGCTGGAAAATCTGCTTCAAAGAAACACGGTAGTGGCCCTCGGCCCACGAAATGAAGTCTTCCGTCGTGAAAGGCTGGAACGCTTGCTTTTCTACGATCTCGCGCAAGAGAGATTTAAGGCCACCCTTGTCTGCGAAGAGATTATCCAGATCGCGCATGAACTTTTCACCGTAGCTGTAGGCCTGGCGATCAGTGTAGCGAATGTACTCCGCACGGCCCGCCATGTTGGCGCCGCCTGAGAATGCGCCTCCGCGCTGGTAGCCTTCGTCGCGCCAGCTGGCGATGGCCTCATCGACCCAACCGGCGTTGCCGTTAGCAGGAATCATGCCGCGAGCGAAGTAGCTGTGAGTGAGTTCATGCCCCAAAGCACTCCGGCTGGTCATGGTGGCGCCCATGTACTCCATACCGCCGCTACCGGCATTGTAGATCGTGACACTGGGGTGCAGGAAAGGACCGTAGTCGCCTTCAAGCTCATTCAGAATGGTGATGGTCTCAGACTTCAGCGTCGCGAGTGTGCCTTCAGCTCCGCCCAGAAGACCTGGCTTGAGGTAGATGACAACCGGAAGTTCACGGCCATCGATAGAACGGAATGTGAAACGCGTCTCTGCCATCACACCTTCTGGGACAGTGTGGAAATAGAGAGAACTCGAAGTGAAGTATTCCGGGAAGCGGATCTGCGTGCTGCCATCAGCAAGCACCGACATGTCACCGTTGGCGTAGATGATTTGCTTCTTCGTCGCGCCCACGAACTTCACATTGAACGTCATGGGCACACGGTCGAACTCCATGTTCGCCGGCATGTAGCGCTCGAGGTAGCCACGATCACTCAAGTCCGACAACCAGGTCGCGCTGTTCACACCGTTATTGTCCCAAGCAACGAGGGTCGTTAATGGAACTTCGAGCATCATCACGTGCTCGCCCGCCGTGACCACTGCGCCGAGAGTACGCATGGTAGACGCGCCGTCTGGAGAAACTAAGGTCTGCATGCTGCTCGCAGCACCATTGAGACTCACGTTACTGACAGTGTTCGAAGCCAAGTCAAAGATCGGGTAACCCGCTTCTGGAGCGAGGAAGCGAATCTTCGCAGCAACGCTCGCCTTCCGTGCGTTGATGTCGTAGGTGAGGTTGTATTCGGCGGAAAGAAAGTCGACGTAGATGGCCTTGCTGTTTTGATAGGCAAAGGCGACGGGTGCACGGTCAAGGTCAGCGGCTAAGGCCGGCAACGCCAAGACCAAAGCTAGAATGAAACGCATCATGAGAATCTCCTATTGGGGGTACCCCTTATTGGAGCAAACTCTCAGAAGGTCTGTCGCGGTCTGTAAGTAAATGTCAGAGGGGCAGAGTCTAGCTCTACCCCTCTAGAAATCTATTGGCGGGTTTTCGTGGGCGGATTCTTGGCGACGCGAGCGAAGGCTTTCTTCTTTTCCTTCTCCTTGTCTTCCATGATCACAGAGAGCTTGTCGTCGACGTCTTTGAGTTCGTCGATCAATTTTTGCTTAATCAGCTCTGGGGACTTAAGAATTCTTTTGAACTCGGTGAGCGCTTTCGTTTCGTCTTTGATCAAAAGAAGTCGTTTTTCAACTTCCTCTTTCGTCATGCGGTAGATGGCCATGTCCGCTAGATACTCCGCATACGTAAACTTCTCTTTGGTGAGGTAGTCCACGTAGTCCTTACGGTTCGCTTTCTTCTCAGCGATCGCGTAGTGCTTTTCTTTGATGAAGCGGATGATCTCGTTATTTTTCTGCAGGCGAGCTTCGTAATCCTGGATCAAGAGTTCGTAGCGACGCTTCGTTACGATCAAGCGCTGGGCGGTGAAGATTTCGATGATCTCTTCCACCGTATCAAACACCTTCACGCCCTTGTCGTTAATCAGCGTGTAGTTGGGCGAAAGCGATGAAGTCACGCCCATCTCGGCTTCGACCATCTCCAAAGGCGGCTGCATGCCCCGCTTGAAAATCAGCTCGATGCGGATTTCGTTGTCCACCGATGAGTCGATGTAGTCTTTAAGGAAGTCCAGTTCCATGTACTTATTCAGGTGGCGGTAGATGCGCTGAGCATCGTAACCACGAGGCAATTCAGTGATGTAGATCTTCTCCCCGACCTGCTTGAAGCCCATCTTGAAGAGCACGCGCTTCTTTTCGTCGGTATCAATCTCGCCGGAGAAATAGCGCACCCAAGGTTTGATCTTCTTGGGCTTGTTGCCTTCGATGAATGACATCATCGATTTGATGATGTCTTTGTGATTGAAGCTCGGGATGACAGACGAGAATCCGGTTCCGATGCCTTCAGCACCGTTCAAAAGCATGATCGGTAGTTTCGGCAAAAGCCCCACCGGTTCCATGACCTTTTCATCGTAGTTCGGCACCATTTGCACTTGGTTCATGTCATCAAACAACAACAGCTCCGCAACCTTGCCGAGCTTCGCTTCGATGTAACGAGCAGCGGCCGCCTGAGTCTCCATGCGCTCGCCGAAGTACCCTTTCTTGTCGACGAGAGGATAGTTATTCGAGAAGCAGAAATCCTGCGCCAAGTTGACGATGGAGGCTTCTACTGACGCCGGCCCGTGAGGGTGGAGAGTCAAGACCAGACCCGTGAGTGAACTCACCTTGATCAGGCCCTTGTTGCTATTTTTCCAGAGCGTATAAAGAATGCGGCGCTGAGACGGCTTAAGGCCGTCTTGCAGGTACGGAATCGCGCGATCCATCAGCGTGTAGATCTGGTAGATGCGGTACTCTTCCTTCACCAATGAGGCGAGGGAGACAGTGGCCATCGACGGGAGAAACTTGTCTTCCATTGCTAATTCCTTAACTCTTTTTTCGCGGCTTTCGCACGGGCCTTGTTACCCGCAATCAAGTTATCCAGATCCACTTCGATCTTGTCGGAGTCGATAAGGAGGTCTTTGCGCAACTGCGATTCTTTGCCGAAGCAGGTTTCGAGCATGTCGCGGGCCGACTTCATGTCTTTGACAGTGATTTTGGTCCAGTCTTTGCGCTGAAGCACATACTTAAAGGCTTCTTGGCTCATTTCGCCAAGACCCTTGTTGCGTTGGATTTCTTTGATCTTGATGTCTTTGCGAGTCTTGAGTTTATCAAGGTCGGCTTGAGTCTCCGCGTAGACGGTGCCCTTATCCGTGATGACCTCGAACAAAGGGGCCTTCGCCACTTGGATCATGTTCATCTCGAAGAGTTCCGGCCAGAACGTGAAGAAAAAGTTCGTGAGCAACGTGTTGATGTGACCGCCGTCGACGTCGGAGTCGGCCAGGAACACAATTTTCGTGTAGCGAAGTTCTTTCGGATCAACTTTTTGCCCAATGATCAAACCAATCGACGCCATGATGTCCGCGAACTCTTGGTTCTCAATGACCTCTTTGATCGAGGCTTGCGACACATTCATGGGCTTCCCCTTGAGAGCGATGCCCCCTTGGGTGAGCTTTTCACGAGCGGAACGAAGGCCACCGATCGCCGAGTCCCCTTCGCAGATAAACAGCGTGCAGCCGTTACGGTCACGGCGCTCATTGGCGTCCAACAGCTTTTCGATGCGCTGTTTTTTGCCTTTCTTGGCGAGTTTTGAAGCGTCTTTCAGGTCACTGAAGCGCTGACGAGCACGAGCACGATCCATGATCTGTTCGAGATATTCTTTGTTTTTGCGCATAAAGCGCTCAACGCCATCACTCATGAAGGTCTCGAGGCTCTTCTCGAGGAAGGCGTCCCGCACCAGCTTGCGCTTGGTCTGGGATTCGAAGCGTGGATTCGGCATCACGATGCCGATGATGAAGGTCATTCCCGCGAGGATGTCGTTATCCACCAGCTGTAACTTGTCTTTTTTGGCGGTTTTCTCGAGCTTTTCTTTTAGTGAATTGATGAACAAACGCTTCACGCGATCGTGGTGAAAACCACCATCAAACGTCGGTGTCGAGTTCACGAAGGAAATCACGCGCTCGCGCTCTTCGCTTTTGTGATCAAGCACGAGAGACAAGTGAAGATCGTACTTCGCTTTGAATTTCTTGCCGCGCTCATTCGCACCTTCCTGCACGAACGCTTCTTCGCCGAAGAGCTGTGCGCCTTCGGGAGAGATACGTTGTGCGAGCTCAAACAACCCCTTCTTGTAGAGGTGTTTTTCGCCGTTGAAGTAGAACACCAATCCGGGGTTGTTATACGCCAGATCGATGATGCGCTTACGGAGCAATTCTTTATCGACGGTGTTGTTTTTGTAGACCTCTTTGGCGACCACAAACTCAACTTTCACGCCTGAGGGACCAGTGAATTTTTTTGCTTTGCCCTTCTTAATCTCCAGAGCACCATCCAGGAACTCGTAACTTTGCTCCATTTTGGTGTTGTAGTGACGGACGGTAACGCGAAAAATGTCGCTAGTAAGACAGGTAGCCGAAGCGCCTAGACCGTTTTGCCCCAGGGTGCGGTACAAAAAGCCCTGGTCATCCAGGTCTTCGTCTTTGAATTTTGAGCCGGTACGGAACTCTGTGTAGACGTCTTTGATCTTTTCGACCGAGAAACCAATGCCGTTATCCTGCACTGTGACGGTTTTTCCGTCGGCCGCGAGAGTTGTGTGGATTTCCGTGACGTGGCCGCGGTAGAATTCATCAATGCAGTTGTCGAGGATCTCTTCGATGGCCTTGGACTTCGCCTGATGGAAGCGGACGGTTTGAAAGTTTAGGCTCTTATCGGTGTAGACGTAGGTCTCGAGATCTTCAACATCATTGGAACCAAACACCAAACTGACACGGTTTCTGCAGTGCCAGCGCTGGTCTTTGCTTTCAATTGCCGATTCTTTAACCTTAGCGCTTTTGCGCTTCACCTCTTGAACCATAAGAAAGGGTATCCTTTTTCTAAGGGCTTAGACACCTCAGAGTAACGGGCCGCAGGGGCCGTGAAAAGTCATCTTGCGTTATTGAGGGCCTAATCCTTAAAATAAAATTCATTGTTATGACAAAATTTTTGCTGCTTTTTTTGGCCTCATTTTCATTCGCGCAGGCCGCGCCGATGTCGCTCACGCGTGCTCAGGAAAAAGATCTCGAAGAAAAAATTAAAATATGGTGGCAAAAAGAGACCCAGTTTACCGAATCACTCAAAAATGGCGAGGTTATATCCTGGGCCGAGTCGAGCGGTGAAAAGCCCCAACAGGCCCTCGAGGCAAAAGTGGTGGGACTCCATCCACGCTCGTGCGGCAAAGGACTGCGCAAGATTTCCCGCTACGAAGACTACCCCAAGCACATGTCATTCGTGAAAGAAGCAAGCTACGTCGAGAAAGAACAGCGCGTGCGGTTTCTCCTCGACCACACCGTGCTTCCGTTTCCGATGGTGCTCTCGTTTCGCATTCCTCGCATCACCGAGCCGGGCACAACGAACTTCAGTTTTCCTGACGGCATTTTTGCGGGACTTAAAGGTACAATTTTTGTGGCACCGATTGGTAACCGTTGCGTGTATATGTTGCGTGCAGACTGGCGCGGTAAAAACACAGGGATGCCTAATATCGTCGTGGGTACATTCGCCCAAACCATCATCAAGATGGGTCTTGAGCATTTGATTCGGATATCAAGTTTATAAACCTTTATCCTTGGCGAACGCAGCGCGCTCCTTTACATTGAGGGCGTGAAAGTACTCCGCGTCCACGTCAAGGACACCTACCCATTACGCCACAAGATGCTCCGTCCTCACGGGACCCTCGCTGATTGCATCTTTAAGGGTGATGACGATGAACTCACTTTCCACCTCGGGGCTTTCGTTGAAGGCAAGCTCGTGAGTGTTGCATCATTTTATTTCGAAAATAAGCCCGAGTTTGAAGCCGAACACAAACATCAGTACCGCCTCCGTGGCATGGCCACATTGCCCGATAACCAAGGGCAAGGTCTAAGCTCTGCGTTATTGAAGACAGCATTCCCTCTGATCAAAGGGAACCAGTGTTCGATCCTGTGGTGTAATGCCCGCGAAAGTGCGGAAGGGTTCTACAAGAAAGTGGGCTTTTGTTCGCACGGGGACATTTTCGACATTCCCCTCATTGGCCCGCATCGTTTGATGTCTATCGAAATCCGATAAATCGCCGCCGCTCTTCAGGGTGCACACAGATCCGTGGAAAACTCGCCTCGGCGACCAATCGCGTGAGGGCTTGCTGACAGGCCTTCTTGGTCTCGTAGACTTCGGCCGGCACACACGCCAACTTATGTTTTTTCCTCTGGAGATCTCTTTCCCGCAGACGTCCGCAGTTTTTATGATCCGCGGGAATCACGCACACCCAGTGCATGTCTTCGCAGTCGTACACCAGCGATGAACCGGCGAACCACTTCTCCGAGATGTCATCTTTGCTGAAATCAAACTCCGCATTGTCTTGCGCCCGCAAACTTTGCGCGCCCAGCATGAACAGACTGATTACCAAAACATATTTCATACGTTACCTTATCGGTGAGACTCGTATGATTTGAAGGGAACCCTATGCCTTACCTGATGCACGACAAAATTCGTCTGGAACTCTCTCAATGGCTCGCCCCCATCCTTCAGGGATTAGGCGCCGATGCCCAACCAGAGGCCATCTACACAGGTTTCGCCGGAACCCCCGACAGTAAAATGGGTCAACTCGCCTTCGCCATGTTCCCCTGGGCCAAGGCCTTGAAGCAGAATCCAGCTCAGTTGTCCGGTACCGTCGCCAAGGCCTTGCAAGAAAGCGCGATGCGCCCCGTGTGGATCCACGAGGCCCGTGCCGTCGGTCCCTACGTCAATTTCTTCTACGCCAGCGGCGCCCTCGCCGCTGATCTGGTTCCGGAGATTTTGAACGGTCACTACTTTAAGCGCAAAATTTCTGGCAGCATGCCCAAGACCATGGTCGAGTTCTCGCAGCCCAACACCCACAAAGAGATGCACGTGGGACACATGCGCAACCTGTGCTTGGGAGATTCTCTCATTCGCCTCCACCGCTACTGCGGATTCGACATCGTGGCGTCGACCTTCCCCGGCGACGTCGGCGCGCACGTCGCGAAGTGTTTGTGGTTTTACAAGAACCACAACACCGAGGCCCCGCCGCAGACAAAAAAAGGCGCCTGGCTTGGCACGCTCTACACCAAGGGCCACAACAAACTCGAAGACGAGCGCGGCAGCGATAAAGAAGAAGCGAACCGCACGCAGCTCACGGAAATCCTGGCCCAGCTCGAGAAGAAGCAGGGCGAGTACTTTGAGCTGTGGAAAGAAACCCGCCAATGGTCCGTCGACCTCATGAACGAAGTCTACCAGTGGGCGAATGTCACTTTTGATGCGTGGTACTGGGAATCCGAAGTAGATTCAGAGTCAGTCAAACTGGTGCGCGAATGGCAGAAAAAAGGTCTCTTCATTGAAGACCAAGGCGCCGTGGGCTGTGACTTGAAAGAGCATGGCCTTGGTTTCTGCATGCTGCTCAAGACCGATGGCAATGGACTCTATGCCACGAAAGACATCGAACTCGCGCGCCGGAAATTCCAAGAGCGCGGCATCGAGAAGAGCGTCTACATCGTCGACCTTCGTCAGGCCCACCATTTCAAGCAGGTCTTCAAGGTGCTCGAGCTCATGGGCTTCCCTCACGCCAAAGACTGCTTCCATTTGCAGTACGACTTCGTCGAACTCCCAGACGGAGCGATGAGTTCACGCAAGGGCAACATCGTTCCCTTACAGGCGCTGATTGAGAACATGGTCGCCATGGTGAAGAAAGAACACCTCGAGCGCTACCGCGGTCAGTGGAGCGACGAAGAGATTGAAAAAACCGCACAAGACGTCGCCAAGGGTGCCATCAAGTACGGCATGACTCGAATTGATCCAGGAAAGAAAATTGTCTTCGCGATGGAAGAGTGGCTCAAGCTCGACGGAGAGTCCGGGCCCTACCTGCAGTACACCTATGCGCGGATCCAGAGTCTCGCTCGTAAGATGCAGACCGAAAAACTTGCGGCGCCAGACTTCGCAACCTTGAGCGCACCTCAAGAAGCTGAACTCATTCGCTTGCTCCCGCAGTTCAACACCATCGTCGCCCAGGCGTGCGAGCAGTATCGCCCGAGCGTGTTGACGGCCTATCTCTACGATGTTGCAAAAGGTTTCAACGCATTCTATGCAGAATGCCCAGTGAACTCTGCTCCATCGGGGCAAAAAGAAGCGCGGCTCGATTTGGCGCTCGCTTGCTCGCGCACTATTGCCGAGGGGTTAAATTTGCTCGGAATTCCTGCGCCCTCGAAAATGTAGAAAAAGATGTTAAGCTAAATACATGAAGCTAACTTTTCACACGACGGACCAGGGCATCCTGGAATTCGAAGTTCTGAAGTCATCTGTGCTCGTGGGCCGCGGGTCTTCCTGCGACGTTGTCATCAAGGCAGAAGGTATCTCGCGCCAACATTGTCGCATCGACATCACACCGAAAGGTCAAATCCTCATCACCGATCTCGCCAGCACCAACGGTGTCCACATCGACGAAGAAAGACTGCCGATTAATATGGCGATCCCGTACGCGACCTACTTGAATCTCAGCATCGGCTCTATCCCTCGCGTGGTCATTGATCCGGGCCAGGCCATCATCAAAGAAGAAAGAGTTGTTCTTAACTCGAACAATACACCGGACATCAACATCACCCTCGATCTTCCCAAAGATAAAACCCGCAAGATCAGCCGCCGAGGCCTCAATTCCAAAGGCTCCGATCCAGTGGTGAGCACCTCTTCAGAGCTCCCTAAGCCCATCCTGTTCGCCGGCGCGGCGATTGTTTTGGCCATCAGTTACTACTTCTTCACTTCCTAGACGTGTCTAGGATAATTAAAGAAAATCAAAGAGTTAAAAATACGTGAACTTTAGCCTTCTTTAATGTAGCCTGAGGTTGAATCCAAAATAAGGCTTTATTTAGCCTATTTAAAGGTCAATCCATGATTAAGATCAATCGCAAAGTCGAGTACGCGCTGATGGTGCTGAAGCTCATGAGTGAGCGCTCCACCCAGGATCTCACGACCGCTCGTGAAGTGTGCGATCGTTTCAAGACTCCGTTCGATACCACCGCCAAGGTCATGCAGCAGTTGAACCTCGCCGGCATCTTGGTTTCAGTGAAGGGCGTCAAGGGCGGCTACTACCTCCAGCAAGACCTCTCCGAGCTGAGCTACCTCACTCTTGCTGAAATCATCGAAGACAAGAAGTTCACCTTAGACTGCCATGAGGGCCCGTGCGAACTCCTCGGGTCTTGCAACATTTCTCAACCCATCAAGCGCCTGAACGACTACGTCGTCAGCATCTTCTCATCGCTTTCTGTGCAAGAGCTCCTGAATGAAAAAGCAGCGCTCAAGGAGCACGCATGAAAGCTGAAGAAAAAATGAAAGAAGACTACAAGTATGGCTTCGTCACCGACATCGAGTCGGAAGACTTTCCCAAGGGCGTAAACGAAGAGATCGTGCGCCTCTTGTCGACGCGCAAGAACGAGCCGGAATGGCTCCTCGAGTTCCGCCTCAAGGGCCTGCGCCAATGGCAGAAGATGGAGCACCCGAAATGGCAGTACTGCGAAGTTCCGCCCATCGATTTCCAAGCGCTCACGTACTACGCCAAACCCAAGACGAAGAAAACCGTCGATAGCCTCGAAGAAATTGATCCGGAGTTACTCGAGACCTTTGAAAAACTCGGCATCCCGCTCACGGAGCAGAAACGCCTGATGGGTGTGGCCGTGGACGCGGTGTTTGATTCCGTCTCCGTGGGCACGACTCACCAAGAAGACCTCGAAAAAGTCGGAGTGATCTTCTGTTCTATATCGGAAGCCGTGCAGAAATATCCCGACCTCGTCAAAAAGTATCTTGGCACAGTCATCCCCGCTGCGGACAACTACTACGCCGCGCTAAACTGTGCGGTCTTTTCCGACGGCTCGTTCGTGTACATTCCGCCAGGAGTGACGTGTCCGCTGGATCTCTCGACGTATTTCCGCATCAACGCGAAAGACACCGGCCAGTTCGAACGCACACTGATCATCGCGGACAAGGGCTCGTATGTGAACTACCTGGAAGGTTGCACGGCCCCTCAGCGTGATGAAAATCAACTGCACGCCGCCATCGTAGAGCTGATCACGCTGGACGATGCCGAGATTAAATACTCGACCGTGCAGAACTGGTTTGCGGGCGATAAGGCCGGCAAAGGTGGCATTTTCAACTTCGTCACAAAGCGTGGCCATTGCATCGGCAAGAATTCGAAAATTTCTTGGACACAAGTAGAAGCAGGCTCGGCGATCACGTGGAAGTACCCAAGCTGTGTGCTCTTAGGTGAAAACTCAGTGGGTTCATTTTACTCAGTCGCACTGACTAATCATTTCATGCAGGCCGACACCGGCACGAAGATGATCCACGTGGGCAAGAACACCCGCTCGACGATTATCTCCAAGGGCATCAGCGCCGAGAAATCTAATAACGTGTACCGCGGGCTGGTGAAAATCATGCCGTCGGCGACGGGTGCCAGAAACTACTCCCAGTGTGACTCCATGCTGATCGGCAGTGAGTGTGGGGCCCACACCTTCCCGACCATTGATGTCCGCAATGACTCTGCAGTCGTAGAACACGAAGCCACCACCTCGAAAATCAGCGCTGATCAGATTTTCTATCTGCGCTCTCGGGGCTACACCCAGGAAAAAGCTGTGTCGCTGATCGTGAACGGCTTCTGCAAAGACGTGTTTAAAACTCTTCCGCTGGAATTCTCCGTGGAAGCAGTGAAACTGATCGAAATGAAACTCGAGAACTCCGTAGGATAAATTTATGTTGGAAGTTAAAAATCTTAGCGCGCAAGTAGAAGGATCGGAGATCCTTAAAGGCATTAATCTCACGGTGAAGGCCGGCGAGGTCCACGCCATCATGGGCCCCAATGGTTCAGGCAAGAGCACACTTGCAAAAGTCATCGCAGGTCACCCGGCCTACGAAGTCACCGGCGGGAGCGTTTCTTTTGATGTGAACCGCAAGCCAGTCGATCTGCTAGAGCTCGATCCTGATGTGCGCGCCAAAGAAGGCGTCTTCTTGGGCTTCCAGTATCCGGTAGAAATTCCAGGGGTTACGAACGTGGATTTTTTGCGTGAAGCTTTCAACGAAGTGTGTGCGCACCAAGGCCTCGACAAGCTCGACGATGCTCAATTCAAATCGCTCGTGCGTGAGAAGCTCAAGCTCCTCGACATGGACGAGCGCTTTCTCGAGCGTGACGTAAATGCCGGCTTCTCGGGCGGCGAAAAAAAGAAAAACGAAATCCTGCAGATGGCGATTCTGAATCCCCGTCTGGCACTTTTAGATGAAACTGACTCTGGCCTTGATATCGATGCGCTTCGTATCGTTTCAAAAGGTGTGAACGCGATTAAGTCACGGTTCAATGCGATCGTGCTCGTGACCCACTACCAGCGTCTGTTGGATTTGATCGTGCCGGACTACGTGCACGTGCTCTACAAGGGTCGCATCATTAAATCCGGCGACAAGTCTTTGGCGCTCGAACTTGAAAAGAAAGGCTACGACTGGCTGATCGCCGAAGCCGAGGAAAAGCACTAATGAAACTTTCAGGTTTCAACACTCCAGCGACCCTCACGCCGCCTCCAATGACGGAGGCGTGGCGGTTTAGCAATATCGCCGGCCAATTACCGGCCGAGCTTCGTGCGGCGACGGCGACAAAAACCAATGCCGATGTCGTCTTAAGCGGTGGTCTTGCAGTCGTGAACCAGCTGCCTGCGGGAATTGAAGTTGCTGCAGCAAAATCAGAAAGCACCAGCGACTTCTGGGCCACGCTGCCCACACTCGGTGGACGCGTCCATCTCAAAGTCACCCACTCTCCCGAGCGCCCTTTGCGCGTGCGCATCGCCCGCGACACGACCTCGGCTGATGAGGCCACCTTGGCGCAGCTTCTCATTGAAATTGCCCCGGCGATGAAGCTCACCCTCGAGCAAGAGATCACAGGTAGCTCTGCGGGTTTAACCGCCACCCAAACCACACTCAAACTGGCCACAGACGCCCATGTGGATCATGCCATCGCTCTCTTAGAAGGTGCCGAGGCCTTGCATGTTGCCGGCTTCCATAGTGAACTGGCAGAACGTGCGCAGCTCTCGCAAACTTTTGTTGTCGTTGGCGGCAAGATGACTCGCCTGCAAGTTTCAGCGCACATGAATGGTGCGGGCGCACACGCAAGTCTCGCCAGCATCACGGCCCTCCAGGGCAAATCCCAGGTCGATCTGAACTCGAGCCTTCGCCATAACGCTGCCAACACCACCGCCAAGCAGCTCGCCAAAAATTTGCTGGATGGAGAGTCCAAAGCGATCTTCACTGGCCGCGTGTACATCGCGCGCGATGCTCAACTGGTCGCTGCCGAACAAATGAATCGCAACCTCTTATTGAGTAAAAAAGCCCACGCCATCGGTCAGCCGCAGCTCGAGATTTTTGCCGATGACGTGAAGTGCAGCCACGGCAGCACCACCGGTCAGATCGAAGAAGACGCTCAGTTTTATCTCTTATCCCGCGGCATCCCAGCAGAGCGCGCACGCGCATTGCTGACCAAGGCGTTCATCGCTGAGGTCATCCATAACGCGCCGGATTCCCTGCGTGGATTCCTCGGAGGTCGCGTATGAGCTTTGCCTGGATAGACTCCTTTCCGATGTTGAGCGAGACCATGAACGGCAAGCGACTCGCCTATCTTGATAGCGCTGCCACGGCGCTGAAGCCTTTGCCCGTGGTCGCCGCCATGAGTGATTACCTCTTAAAACACACCTCCAACGTTCACCGCGGCATCTACCGCTTGAGCGAAGAGAACACGTCGGCCTATGAGGTCGTGCGAGATCAGGTCGCTGAGTTCATCCATGCACCCGCACGCGAATCCGTGATCTTCACCAAAGGCACGACTGATGCCATTAATGCCGTAGCGAGCAGTTGGGGCCGCACGCATCTCAAGAGCGGCGACGAGATCCTCATCACGGATCTCGAGCACCACGCCAACATCGTGCCGTGGCAGATGATCGCTGAAGCCACGGGTGCCAAAGTGGTGTCGGTGCCGCTGACCGCTGATTACCAAATTGACTTGCACGCGTTCCATAAGCTTCTGACGCCAAAAACTAAAATGCTCGCCATGACCATGGTGTCAAACACGCTCGGAGTCATCGTGCCCGTGCAAGAGATGATCAGCGCCGCTAAAAAACACGGCGTCACCGTGCTCCTGGATGCGGCGCAAGCAGCACCGCACTTTGAAATCAACGTGCAGGCGCTGGGTTGCGATTTCCTCGTCTTCTCGGGCCACAAGGTCTTCGGGCCTAATGGCGTGGGCGTTTTGTGGGGAAAAAAAGAACTCCTCGAGGCCATGCCCCCTTACCAGGGTGGCGGCAACATGATCTCCACGGTGAGCATCGAGACCGGCACCACCTGGAACAAGCTGCCAGAAAAATTCGAGGCCGGCACACCGGTGATCGCAGAAGTGCTGGGCTTCGGTGCCGCTTTAAAATTCGTGAAAGCCGTGGGGTGGAAAGAGATTGAAGCCCAGGACCACGTGCTCAAGACCGCCGCGACGGAGGCCCTACTCAACATTCCAGGGGTGAAGATCTTTGGCGAGAAGGCCCACAAGGTGGCCACCTTTGGCTTCGAGGTCGCCGGCATCCATCCGCAAGACTTGGGCAGCGTGCTCGATAAAGAAGGCGTCGCCATTCGCACGGGTCACCACTGCACGCAGCCCTTAATGGCCCGCTGCGGGGTCACCGCCATGGCACGAGCGTCTTTCGGGCCCTACAACACCTTAACTGTCATCCAACAATTGACGAGCGCCATCGAGAAAGCGCGGCGTCTGTTTTTATGAGGACTCTATGAGTATCCCTGACGTTTTTGTTCAGCCGACACCGAACCCGAACGCGCTGAAGTTCATCGTGGACCGTGAAGTGCTCCACGAAGGCAAGGCGACCTTTAAGTCGGTCAAAGATTGCGAAAGCATCCCGCTCGCGGAGGCGCTCTTCGATCTGCGCGGCGTGGACCAGATCCACTTCTTCCAGAATGTCGTGACGGTTTCGAAGTTTAGTTTCGAGGATTGGGACTCGCTGGAGCCGGCGGTGAAAACCACGCTTGAAAACATGCTCCCGGGCCACAACCCGATCTTCGTACAGAAGAACCCGGAAGACGAACGCCGAGCGAACCTTTCCCCGGAAGTACGTCAGATCGAAGAAATCCTAGATAAACGCATCCGCCCCGGGCTCCAGGGCGATGGTGGTGACCTCGCGGTGAAAGACTATAAAGACAACGTCGTGCTCATCAAGTACCAGGGCGCCTGCGGCACCTGTCCGAGCTCATCGGCGGGCACACTTGAGGCGATCCGCGGGATCTTGAGAGACGAGTTTAATCCGGACGTCGAAGTCTACATCGCGCCGGAAGGCGCCTAGGCCCACTCCTGCGGTCGGTAGTAGCTGAGCATCTTGGCGTGGGGACTGCCCGCTGCGGGCGCGTACTGATAGGTGAACTTGCAGCGCGCAGGCAGCGAGATCAGAATCGAGTCCACGCGGCCGTTGGTCTTCAGACCGAAGAGCGTGCCGCGGTCATGCAATAAATTAAATTCCACATAGCGGCCTCGACGATGGAGCTGGAAGTCCTCGTCTTCTGCGCTGAATTTTTCCTGCACGCGCTTCTCTACCAGAGGAAAGTAGCTCGGAATGAATTGGTCTGAGAGCGCGGTGATCATGGCGAAATCTTTTTCCATGTCACCCGTATTGAACCCATCAAAGAAGAGCCCACCGATCCCGCGCATCTCACCATCGCGGTGCTGATTCACAAAATAGTGGTCGCATTCTTTTTTCATCCAGACGTAGTTATCGCCTGCGGCGTTCTTCCACGTTCCGTGGAAGTGGCGAAAGTCTTCTTCGTGGGGATAGAAAGGCGTGAGATCCGCACCGCCACCGAACCACACCTTGCTGCCTTGTTCGATCATGCGGAAGTTCGCATGCACTGTCGGCACGCGAGGATTTCTTGGGTGTAAGATAAGCGAGATACCAGCCGCCCACATTTCATCACCGGTGCCCTGGAGCTTAGAAGCAAAAGCGGGATCGATCTTTCCGAAGACGCACGACGTGTTCACCCCTGCATTCTCAAAAATCTCACCGCTAAATGCGCGCGTGCGTCCGCCGCCGCCTGGTTGACCCGCATGGTCATTGCGCTCCCACAGGTCTTCAATCTGCTTGAGACTGGGATCCAAGCGCTGCATTTCTTGAGTGATCCTGTCCTGCAGATTGCGGACATGAGTAAGGAATTTTTCTTTAAATTGATTCGTCATAATTTTCACAAACTACCTTAAAATGGAACAAACGTTAAATGATTAGAATTGGGCGAAGCATGACATTTCTCACGCGCATCTGGGCCTTTATCTCTCGCTGGGGCGGCCTCACCGGACCGATCTTTATTCTGCTTTCCAGCATGGGGCTGATGGTCTTGGCGGGCATTAACCGCACGGTGGGTTTCCAAGAAGGCATCTGGTCCATGGCGCGCTTTCCGCAATTCTTTGAGGATAAATTCTACGATCTCCGGATCGAAAGCCAGCTCTCTGCGACCTGGAAAGATCCCGACATCACCATCGTCATGCTGGACGACAAGACTCTCTCAGAGATCGGCACCTGGCCCATTCCTCGCAAGTTCCATTCGCAGCTTCTGCGCCGGCTCCAGCACTTCGGCGCAAAAGTTGTCACCATGGATATTATCTTTCCGGAGAACTCCCAGGATCTCGCGCAAGACAAAGACTTCGCCGAGGCCATCAAAGAATTCCGTCAAGACGGCCGTGAGTTGGTGCTCGGCTACTCGCTCACTGAGCTCGATCCCAAAGAATACACCGGCAAAGACGGCGACGCCCTCGAGGTAACGCCGGACTTCGTGTACATGCAATCCGGCAACGCGCAGTTGAACGAACCCACGAAGCCGTTCTGGATCAATCGCCACACCTTCCCCATCGAAGACTTAGTAAAGACAGAGGCCCTCATGGGCCACATTGGAAACTTCGAAGACGCCGACGGCGTGTTCCGGCACTACCGAATTATTGCGAACTACATCGATGAGTCGCGCGCCTCGGTGTACGTGTCTTCCATGGGCCTCGCCTCGGCGGAGGCTTTCTCCGGTGAGAAGGCGAAGATCTTCACCAGCTCCAACGGCCAGGCGGTCTTAAGCTTCAAGGGCAAGGACATCAAGCTCGACGAGTGGGGCGAGATCAAGGTTCGCTACAGCGCACGCGGAGAAAACTACCTGCGCATCAGTTACAACGATGTCTTGCAGGCGAAGGACAATGACCCGGCCATGCAGAAAGCCTTCAAAGATCGCCTCGTCATGATCGGCTCCACAGCGGAAGGTGCCCACGACTTCCGGAACACGCCCATCGATCGCAAGATGCCGGGGATGTACGCCCACACCAACGTCGCGCACCAGCTGCTCCACGGCTACGTTTACGAGTCCCAAGAGTCGAGCTTCCGGGTGTCGCTGTTGATGATGTTCCTGGGCTTCCTCTTCATCGTCGTCGTGCAGCGCTGGGGCAACGCTCTCCTCGACATCGGCACACTCATCCTGACGAGCGGCGCGGTGATCATGCTGGATAGCAGGCTCTTTCTTCCGCAGGGTTACGAGCTGCGCTTGTTTTACTGCTTGCTGTGTTTTTTTAGCACCTACTCGTGGTCCACGTTCATCAACTTCTACCGATCGGCCAAGGAAAAGAAACAGATCAAGGGGACGTTTGCGCGCTACGTGTCCCCGGCGATTGTGAATGAGATGCTCGACCACCCCGACAAACTTAAAGTCGGTGGTGAAAAACGCGACATCACGTGCCTCTTCTCCGACGTGCGGGACTTCACGAGCATCTCGGAAAAACTCAGCGCCACGGAACTCTCCGGCATGCTCAACCAGTACATGGGCACCATGACGGACATCGTCTTCGACACCAAAGGGACGCTGGATAAGTACATCGGCGATGCCATCGTGGCGTTCTGGGGAGCACCGCTGGATCTACCGAACCATCCGGAGCATGCGGTGGAAGGCGCGGTCAAAATGATGGAAGCGCTACCGGCGGTGAACGCTGACTTCCTTGCTCGTGGCCTGCCGGAATTCAAGGTTGGCATAGGGCTCAACTCGGGCGAATGCGCCGTTGGAAACATGGGCTCGAATAAAATTTTCTCGTACACCGCTCTCGGTGATAACATGAATCTCGGCGCACGCTTAGAGGGTTTGTGCAAGTACTACGGCGCCCACATTCTCATTTCTGAATACACGCATGCGCGGTTGCCAGTGGGTAAGTTCCGAAGCCGCCCGCTCGATAAAGTAAAAGTGAAAGGCAAAACTCATCCCGTCAAGATCTTCGAAGTGATTCACGGGGCCCATCCCCTCGCGGCCGATCGCGAAGCTTTTGAGTTCTACAACAGCGCCTACGAATCCTTCATGCAAAAAGATTTTGCGAAAGCCAAAACGATGCTTGAAGGGATCTTGCTGGCGCATCCGGAAGACAAACCGACGGGCCGCTTGTTGAAGCTGTGTGAGAAGTGGCAACAGGAAGCGGTCCCCGCGGACTTCGACGTCACCACCATGACGGAAAAATAACTATTCTGCGAGGAGCTTGTCGATGGCCACGTCGAAGCGATCCAGCGCGGAGATCTTCTCGGCGTCGATGACGTCGTCGAGCTTTTCGCGCATGTCTGCGGTTTTCATCTTCTTCAGGATGCGCTCCACCTTCGAGTCTATTTTTGAATCCACGTCCAAGCGCGTGAGGAGCTCGCGAGTCTTGAGCGCCTCTTCGATGATGGTGGCGGCGTAGTTGATCTGCTCGGCGTTCAAGTCGTCAAAACGCGGCTTCCAGGTGAAGAAGAGCATGCCGAACTTCTGGAGCAATCCGTCTTGAATGTTTGAGACGCGGCCCAGGGCGATCACCGGCAACGTGCGCATCCGCAATTGCAGGAGGTGCGTGAAGATCTGCTCTTCGCGCAGCACGCTCTTGTCGGCCTCGGTGAGCATGTCCGCAGAAAGGTGGCCGCTGTTCACGGAGTTTTTCTTCAGGAGGCCTTCGGCCAAAAGGTCGAACATCGAGATGGGACGCAGACCGGCCGCTTCGGCCTGAGGTCCTTGCAGCACGTTCAACTCGTGCAAAGTCGCCGAGAGCGCCATGAGGGATTCATTCTTATTGCCACTCTTCGTGGCGTCGAGTTTCCACCTAGTCCCCGAAGGCATCACTTCGGGAAGGGCCTTCCCGAGTTCTGCCACGGCGAGTCCCGTGAGTTCATTGCGAAGTTCGATGAGGTCGACGCCTGAAATCTCCGTGTAGTTGGCGATCTGGAAATCAAAGGCGTAGTAATACGACTTCGCTTCTTTGAGCTTGAGGTTCAACGTCTCCGCGGCCTGCAAGCGCTCAAAGGCCTTGCTGCGGATCTCGTAGCCGCCGCCTTGTTTTTGCACGATCGAGACCCACGCCAACACGTCTTTTGTCTCAGCGGTGCTCTGCTGGAGCTCTTCCGTCGTGTCCGCCATCTGGATGGTTTTTTCGTGCATGCTATCCATGTTCTCTTTAACAGAACACGCGCCCGTCAAAAGAAGCGCAGGCAAGACGAGTGTGGCAAGACGCATAGGAACTCCTTAAGAGGTAATTCCTTGATGATAGCTGGACTAAAATTGAACGGTTTAAAACAGGTGTTTTTTACACAGTCTCAAAGCCCGGGGTTGGGTCCCTTGAGGTCCGTCTCAAAGCAGAAGTGGTTCCAAACCACTCGTTTTTGCAACGGCGAGCGCTGGTAGTTGGGCTGGATCACCTGGTGGAACACGTTGATGCTGAAGCGTCGTAGGCGCGGGGCGCGTCCCCCTTTGGCGGGATCCCTGTTCCAGAGACGGCACCAGGCGCCGGCGTAGTGCTTGGCAATTTTCTCGTTGTCCGAGAGGTTCATGTAGAACTTCCGCCAGTGCTCGTGGCCCACGGTGTGCGGGAAGCGGTGCTCTTTCGAACTCAGCACATCTTTATCACCGGTCAAGAGTTCGATGGTTGTGCCGTCTTCGAGTTCTGCTGGGATCTCCAACCAGAGATTTTCTTGCTTGGGAAACGGCGCGAACATGTTCCATTCTTGGTAGAGATGGAGGTAGCGACCAGCTTCTGCCCAGAATGGAATCTGGATCTTCAGCGGTGGCTTGAGGGTGGAGAGGTTCCAGAAGAACACCACGAAGAAGATGAATACGCCGCTCGCCTGATAAGCCATCCGAAGCCACTTCGGCGCCACCTGCGGGCCCTGCACGACCACAGGCGCGCCACTGAGCTTCGCGAGTCCTTTGTGGATCGTCGAGGTGATCTGCGGAAAACGGTCCAGCAACTTGTCCCAGAACTCGCTCGGCAGGTACACCGCCCACATCGCCAAGCAGTAGAACGGAAAGAGCCCGATGCTCATGGTGAAGACGATGCCCATGTGCAGTCCCCAGAACGCCAACACGCTCAGCAAGCGCAGCCATCCCTGACCTCGTCGCGGGAAGGCCCAGCCCATGCACAACACCAAGGGCCCGATCCACTCCAGCATGATGGTTAAGAACGTCGAGAACTGCATGAAGCGCGGGAAGCCGCGCATGTAGCGGCCAATCTCGGTGGAGAAAATATCCAGATGGCTCGAGTAGTAGATCGCCGAGTATTCTGAGCGCCAGATGGGAGAGGTCTTGAGAATGTAGCTGATGAAGTACACCACGAAAGTCTGCAAGAACCACGCGGCCACCCAGGCACCAGAGACCCTGCGCGCGCTCCGCTGGCCCTGTCCTTGGCGCCACTGATCCACCGACCACATCTCGCCCCACGGAATGAACACCGCCAGGACCATGATCACGCGCAGGAGATCGTCACCGCCGTTATTGAGGTACCAATTGCGGTTGTGCAAAGAAATGTTGAGAAGAGCGACTGCGAACGTGGCGAGGCGCGTGTGCCAACCCACCGCCATGGCGAGCGCGCTCACGCCATGGAGCAAGAGCATGAAAACTGCGAAGCCCAGCGACCCGTTGGCCATGTGGAGCGAGAAACTCCAGCCGTAGGAAAACTGCCCCAAAAAAACATCGCGAGGCATGACTCCCAGATCGGTGTAGTGCCACTCAGCGCTGGTGAGGCGCCAGAGCATGTCGACGAAAACAAAAACCCCAAATCCCACACGGGCAAGCGCCAAAGAACGGGTGTCTAAGGAGAACCAATCTCGCCAGCGATGTAGGATTGTTGTCATGTTTCTATTCTAAATGAAACCATGACTTTTTCGAGGGATTATTCTAGCCTCTGGCCACTGATTTTCATCACTTTTTCGCGGGGCAAAATAGATGCTCTTGAAGGTTCACGAAGACATCACTTCAGACTATGACGTCGTGGTCGTAGGGGCAGGCCTTGCGGGCATGACTGCGGCCAACGTTTTGGGCCGTCACGGTCTGCGCGTCTTATTACTCGAGGCCCACAACAAACTCGGCGGCTTTGCCACCTGGTTTTACCGTGAAGGTCGCCAGCACGTGTTCGACATCAGCCTGCACGGCTTTCCGGCCGGCATGATCAAGACGTGCCGCAAGTACTGGAGCAAAGACATCGCCGACAGCATCGTGCAGCTCAAAGACGTGCGCTTCGCGAATCCGCAGTTCAATGTCCAGACAGAGTTTACCAAGACCGACTTCACAGAAAAGCTCGTGGCGCATTTTGGCGTCCCCCGTGAAACCGTGGACGCTTTTTTTGATCATCTCGCCAAGATGAATTTCTACGACAACAACCAGATGACCAACGGTGAGCTCTTCGAGAAATTTTTCCCGGGTAGGAACGATGTGGTGCGCTTCTTGATGGAGCCCATCACCTACGCCAATGGCTCCACGCTGGAAGATCCCGCCATCACCTACGGCATCGTCTTCTCGAACTTCATGTCGAAAGGTGTCTACACCTTCCAGGGCGGCACCGACGTTTTGATCGCGAAGATGAAAGACGAGCTGCTCAAAAACAATGTCGACATCAAAATGCAAGCGAAGGTCGAAAAGATCCTCGTCGAGAATGGTCGAGTGAGTGGCATCGTTCATCGGGGAAAAACCGTGCACACCCGCTCGGTGCTGTCGAACGGCAATCTTTTGTCGACCGTGTTGAACATGGTGGGCCCGGAGCACTTCTCTGAGAGCTTCTTAGCGAAGGCCCGTGCCGTGCGCTTGAACACGTCGAGCTGCCAAGTGTACATGGGCTTCAAGCCGGGCACCGTTCTCCCCCACATGGGAGACTTGGTGTTCACCAGCACGCACCCGTCCTATGAGCCTGAACGCTTAGTGGATCTCAAAGTCTCATCGCGCACGTTCTCGGTTTATTATCCAAAAGAAACTCGCCCGCAGGACCCGGACGCTCGCGCTGCGATCGTCTCTTCCACGAACTGCCGCTACGAGCACTGGGCCGCACTTTCTCCGGAAGAATACGAAACAGAAAAAGAGCGCATGATCGAAGATACACTCAAGGGTCTTGAGGCCTACTACCCTGACGTTCGTGATCATCTCGACCGCGTGGAAGCGGCCACACCTCTCACCGTGGAGCGCTACACGCTCCATCGCCAAGGCAGCTCGTTTGGAACGAAGTTCGAGGGCCTTGACGTCAGCATGAATCTCCATAAAGAATTACCAGGTCTCTTTCATGCCGGCTCCGTCGGCATCATCATGTCAGGTTGGTTGGGCGCTGCGAATTACGGCGTCATTCAGGCCAACGAAGTCTCGAGCTACCTCGCCCAACAAGGATCACAAGCATGAAATTCCAAGGACAGCACGTCATCGTCACTGGCGGCACACGCGGCATCGGCGCAGGACTGTGTGAAGCATTCCTCAACGAGGGTGCTACCGTGGTCGCTACCTACGCGGGCAACACGGCCGCTGCGGAAGCCTTCAAAACGAAACACGCCGGTAAGCCTCTGCACATATCCAAGTTTGATGTCTCCGATGACAAAGCCGTCGAAGCCTTCTTTGCTGAATGGCAATTCCCGTCACTTGAAATCCTCGTAAATAATTCGGGTATCCGTCGCGATGGCATCATCGCTAGCATGCCCACCAGTGACTGGGACTTGGTGATGGACACCAACCTCAAGGGTACGTACCTCATGACCAAGAACGCTATTTTACTTATGATGAAGAGCCGCTACGGCCGCATCGTGAACATGAGCTCTATTGGTGGCAAGCTTGGCCTTCCTGGCCAAGCGAACTACGCCGCTTCGAAAGCCGGCCAGATCGCCCTGAGCCTCGCCACCGCCAAAGAAGTCGCTAAACGCAACATCACGATTAATAACGTGTGCCCGGGTTTCATCGAAACGGAGCTCCTGAGCGATCTGCCGGAAGAGCAAATCAAAGAATACAAAGCGCAAGTTCCGATGCGCCGCTTTGGCAAAGTTGAAGAAGTCGCCGCGGCGGTCTTGTTCCTTGCCTCTAAAGAAGCGAGCTACATCACGGGGGCATCTTTAGACATCACCGGAGGCCTCAATGCTTGAGCAACTTCTCAAATACATTCCGCAACGCGAACCCTTTCTCATGCTCGACGGCATCCAAGATGAGACCACTGAGCGTGTGACTACGTTCAAACAGCTTACCGGCAAGGAAGACTGGTTCAAGGGCCACTTCCCCGGCAATCCGGTCATGCCGGGCGTGCTGATGTGCGAGGCGGTTTTCCAAACCGGCGCTTACCTCATGGCCCGTCGTGGAGAGCAAGCCGAAGGCGGTAAAACCGCCGTGGTCACACGCATTCAAGGCGCGAAATTTAAGAACATGGCGAAGCCCGGTGACAAATTGATGATCACGGTGGACTTCGTGGAGATGCTCGCCAACGCGGCTTTCATGAAAGGAAAAGTGACGGTCGATGACAAAACCGTCATGACCATCGAGTTTGCAGCGGCCCTGGTGGATGCATGAGCTTCCTCGGGCTCTCAGAGAAAACGTTTCTCATCGCGGGTGTCGCCAATAAAAAAAGCGTCGCGTATTTCTCAGCGAAGACTCTGATGGATGAAGGTGCCAAGTGCATCTTCTCAGTTCAAAAAGAAGAGCAGCGTGCGCAGATTGAAAAGCTCTTCCCAGGCTCACCTGTGGTGGTGTGTGATGTAGAAAACTCCGCGGACCTGGCGCAACTTCCCTTTGAGATCAACAAGCACGCCGATCACATCGATGGTCTCTTGCACTCGCTGGCCTTTGCGAACTTCTCCGAAGGCCTTCAGCCGTTCCATCACACCAATCGTACAGATTACCTGCAGGCCGCACAGATTTCGGCGTTCTCACTGGTCGAAATGTGCCACGCCCTCAATCCTCTCTTCACGTCGGCCGCGAGCGTGGTGACGATTTCTATTTCAAACACGCGCGCCACCTCGTACGGGTACCTCGGTCCCATCAAGGCCATGCTCGACGCGATCGTGCCTTATCTTGCGAAGTCACTTTCCGCTGACTCGCACATCCGCGTGAACGCGGTCGGTGCGGGCCCTCTCAAGACGAGTGCGTCCGCGGGCATCCCGGACTACATCGACAACTATCTTTTTGCCGAAGCACTCACGCTGCGCAAAGAGGCCCTGCAGACCCAAGAGGTCGCCAACACCGTGGCCTTCTTGCTGTCTCATCGCTCGTCGGGCATCAACGCCACCACCGTCTTGGTGGACGCGGGGATGAGCTGTAATGGCTTTGATCAGGACGTGGTGAAGAGTTTCTCTAAAAACCAAGTATAACCGACCTCACGGATCCGGCATTTAATGCTCGTTTTGGCCGGTCTTAATTGGGGTTAAAATGAAGGCAACGGAGGCTTTCATGCGTTTTTCTCTTATCGTTCTTTTGCTTATTTCGAGTTGTGCCCGAGTGGCCAGTAATCGTTCTCCTTCTGCGGCCCCGCGCCAGACCAACTGGCAATCCTACATTATGGAAGAGGCACTTCGCGCCGGATTGGATGAGGTTTTTCCTGACACTCATCTCTTGAAAGCTTGGCAGCCCAGCTCTGAAGTTGTGTTTGAAAGAAAGCCGCCCATGCCATCGCAGCTCAACGAAGTACCGCTGGATTGTCGTGACAAGCGCCTATGGCCAACTCACCCTCAGCAGTACACCAAAGAATATTTGCACGCAGTCTATGCGAACTATGACACGCATAAGCTTCCGATCAACTCTGGCGCCTGTTCGCGCCCAAATCCCACACGCCGCTACTGCATTCAATCGACCTGGGCCAACATGATTGTGATGTCAGACACGTTTGAAGATGCTTGCGGTCATCGCTACCGCGGCTACTGGCTCGTGACGTTTTTAGATGCCCACGAAAGCATGGGAACCCTGTTGTCGAAAGGTCGCACGGTGTACCCAAAAACAAATGCTCAATTTGCTGGCGAGTACGAAGAAGGCCAAACCTATTCTGTGCCAGAAAAAGACTTTCTCTTGCTTACTCCACTTAAGGCAGGCGATGCCGCAAAAATTAAACAGCAGAGAGACGCCGCCCTCGCTCGTCGCTACCGCTTGAATGGCCGCGATTTCGTTACCCGCTAGCCCATGATCGATTTTTCGCGCCACCAGTTTAGTACAGTCATCACACTCCCTGCGGACTACGAAGTCTACGACTTCACGGCGGGCTATGATGCCAACCGAGCGCGCAACTCACTCTACGGCGTGGGAAAGTACAACGAAGTTCGCCAGAACATGTACACCACCGCGCTCTTTGGAAACGAACGCAACATCCACATGGGCATCGATCTCGCCGCACCTGTCGGAGAACCCATCAAGAGTTTTGCCGACGGAGTGGTGTTCCTGTTCGATTACAACGCGGCCCCTGGTGACTACGGCCACACGGTGATCATTCATCACGTGATTGACGGCGTCGATCTCTATGCTCTCTATGGCTATCTCAATGCGGCATCCACCGCCAACAAAACAGTGGGACAAAAAGTTCGCGCTGGCGAGGTGATCGCGTGGGTGGGTGATGAGCATGAAAACGGCGGCTGGAATCCCCATCTGCATTTGCAGCTGAGTTACGAGCGGCCTTTGGTGTGTGACATGCCCGGAGCGGTGAGTGCTGCGAATCGAGAGAAGGCGCTACTCACCTATCCGGATCCGCAGCTTGTGCTCGGAAAACTCTACTAATAAGAAATCTTCAAAACCTCATCCAACGTTGTTTCGCCTTGGATGACCTTGCGTGCACCGTTTGAGCGGATCGACGCAAACATGCCGCGGGTTTTTTCTCGCAGCTCGGCCACTTCGACTTTCTGGTGAATCTGCTTCTTGATCTTATCGTCGAACTTCACGAGTTCGTACACGCACATGCGTCCCAAGAAGCCGGTGCGCTTGCATTCTTCACAGCCCTTGGCCTCATGGACCGTGTCCGGCATGTCGAGGATCTCGCCGTCCAAGAGTGTTTCCCACTTATTTTTATCCGTCGGAACCTCTTCTTTGCAATGCGGACACAGGCGGCGCACCAGGCGCTGGGCAAGGATTCCCAGGAGTGAGGAATTGATGAGGAAAGTCTGGAGACCCAGATCAACCAGACGCTGAATCGTGGCAAGAGCACCGTTGGTGTGGAGCGTACTGAAGACCAAGTGGCCTGTGAGCGATGACTGAATCGCCATCTCACCGGTTTCGAGGTCGCGGATCTCGCCCACCATGATGATGTCGGGGTCTTGGCGCAAGAACGAGCGAATGCAATCGGCGAAGCTCAGGCCGATCTGTGGATTGACCTGTACCTGGTTGAAGCTATCGACTTCCATTTCGACTGGATCTTCCGCCGTGCAGACGTTGACGTCAGGGGTGGCGACCTTGTTCAAGGTCGTATACAGCGTGGTGGTCTTACCGGAGCCGGTAGGGCCTGTGACCAGAATCAAACCTTGTGATGAGTGGATCATCTCTTCCCAGGTCGCCAAATCTTCCGGCAGGAAGCCGATGAAGGAAAGATCTTGGCCCGCGACGTTCTTGTCAAAGATTCGCACCACGAGCTTCTCGCCGTGGCTCGTTGGAAGTGTCGAGAGACGCATCTCCACGGTCTTGCCGTTGTCCATGGTGCGCTTGATGCCCCCGTCTTGGGGTTTACGTTTTTCATCGAGCTTCATGTCGCCTAAGATCTTGAAGCGCGAGATGATCATCAAGAGCGCGTCGTGATCGAGGCGGTAGACCGTTCGCAGATCACCGTCGATGCGAAAGCGCACCTGCCCCAGGCCTTTTTTAGGTTCGATGTGAATGTCGGAAGCGCGCTCGAGGATGGCGAAGTTCAAGAGCCAGTCGACGATCTTCGCCACATGACTGTCTTGTGCGCCGAGGTTGCGCCCGCGAGATTTTTCAAGAAGCTGATCGAGCTCGCCCGTTTTGCCCTGACGCAAGAGACGCAGGCGATCTGTCCCGACCTTGCCTTGCTCACGTGCCACCGCCTTAAAGGCTTTTTGCACCACGAAGATTTCATTCAAGAGATGCTTGATCTGGCGAGGTGATCCGAGACGCAACTCCACCTTGCGGCGAGTTTGTGCTGCGATCTCATCCATCCAACCGCGCACCATGGGCTCCGAGGTGACGATGACAACTTTCTCGTCGTCCATCTCCACGGCGCAAATGCCTAAGCGCTCGGCGTAGGCATGAGGAATGAGTGTCCCGACCACTTCAAGATTCACTTTCGTGGGATCAACGCGGAGGTATTCCATGTGGAGAGATTTAGCCACGATAGTCGCGAGTTCATCGAAGGTTACTTTTTTACCAAGGGCCTGCTTGTCGTTGATCGTGGCATCGGCCAGTAACGACAACGGGTGCTCGCTTGAACGTGACCACAACTTCAACCAACGTTCGGCGTCGGAGGCCGGAACAAGATTCGCTTTCACCAGCGGCGAAAGAACATCGCGCAATGTAATATTACGATCACTGGAAGTCTGAATTTGACGTAAGCCCATAGGTAAGATCCTTTGGGTTTCTTATCGGCGCGACATCCGAAAAAGCATTTCGATCAAATTATTTTTTTAAAGAAACCGACTATTTCATTTCTTCGCTTGAGGAATGAGCAAATGCCGATAGCCGTCGCGCTTAGCAAACAGGCGCTTGAGGCCCTCTTCTATGGTGATTTCGGCCTTCCAGCCCAGGTCTCGCTCCGCTTTGGCGTGGGAAAACCAATGATCCGTTCCCATGTTCAACGCCACGAACCTCGTGACCGGCGGTTCAGGCGAGAAGATCCCTGCCATCTTCCAGATTTTTTCAAAGGCCCACCCCAAAGTGACCGCCGTCTTGAGTCCGACGCTATTATCCGGAGGTGCGATCTCGCCCAGGCGCAGAACTTGATCGATGAAATCCCACAGCTTCACCGGGCCTTGACCTAAGAAGTACGCTTGACCTGGAACAGGTGAGCCAGCTGTGAGTTTCTCAAAGGCGAGCACATGGGCACGCGCGGCCTCTTCGACGTAAATGACATCGACTTGGTTCTCGCCATTGCCGATGACTTTGAGTTTTCCTAGACGTGCTTGATCCATTACCCGTGGCAGAAGATTTTCATCCCCCGGCCCCCAGATCAAATGCGGACGTAGTGACACAGTCATGAAATCTTGAGAGTTGGCCGCAAGAACGAGCTGCTCGGCTGCGGCTTTGGTGCGCGGATAATGACCCAGATGCTCTTTCGGATAAGGAAGAGTTTCATCAGCGCCTTGGTGACCACCGCGACCAAACACGCTACTAGGCGAGCCGGTGTACACAAAGCGTTTCACACCATGGCGTTGAGCCGAGTTCAAAAGATTTTCTGTGCCGGTGATGTTGATGCGATCAAAGACCTCTGCTTTACCCCACATCCCCACCAAAGAAGCCACGTGAAAAATGGCATCAAAGCCTTGAGTGAGCGCGCGTTCCACGTCCTCGAGATTTCCGACATCACCACGAATGGTGGGAACACCCATGTCTTCGAGATGCTCGTAGGAGTGGCGAGAAAAATTCGTCACCATGCAGCTGGGATTTTTTAAGAGTTCTTTGATGATCCAAGTCCCAAGAAAACCACCGCCGCCGGTCACGAGAATTCTCATACGCTCTCCTTCTGGGCCCAGGCCGACAAAGCGACACGATCGATCTTAATATTATGCCGCACATCCACTGGAAAACCAGGGTGTGGAAAAAAATCTTGGATGTTTTGTGTGTGAGCGTGTTTTGAACCTAAGGCCTTCAGCTCAGTTTTGATCTGGTGACTCCAACCATATCCTGGGCGCATTTCGACCACGATTCCAGCACGATCTTTAAGGTTCACAAGTGCGGTTCTCTTCACGGCCGGATGCAGATTAAAAATCGCTTCGCAGGGAATCGGATACTGGGCACCTACCACGTGCACTTTACGTCCACAAAACCACACACGTCCCTGTTCATCCAAATAACCGACATCACCCATGCGATGGCAGAGGCCATCAGCATGCGGAATCTTAGCCAGCTTGGTGGCTTCATCACGTCCGTAATATCCCGGAGTGACTGTCTTCCCTTGCACAACAATTTCCCCAATCGTTCCGCGCGGTACTTCTTTTAAAGATGTTTCTGGAATATCCGTTGCTTCAATAATAAGAATTTTATTTCCGGGAGTCGCAGGCCCCACGCAAGTTCCCGCACCCGTGCGAGTCTTGGGCCAGGTATCTTTCAGGATCTCGCGACCACTCATACAGGCCACGGGTAAGCACTCAGTCGCACCGTACGGCGTGTGAGTCGTGCCGTTGGGCAGTATTTGTGCCCACATTTCATGAATCGCGCCTTGTACCGGAGCGCCGAACATCACCACATGCTGTAGATGAGGGAGAGTGATTTTGTGATCTAAGCAATACTGCCCCACTCGCTCCCAGATGGCGGGAGAGCCGGCACAGAAAGTGATCTTCTCATTCATGAGCGTGGGAACAATCTTCGCGGGATCACACTTCGCTGGTTTGGTGGGGTCCATATCAGGAATGACACTGGTCATCCCCATGGCCAGCGTGAACAAAGCAAAGAGCGGAAAGCCCGGCAAGTCTTTATGACTTGCATCCAACTGAAACATTTCTTGCAGCATATGCGTCTGCGCCGTGAGGATTCCGTGAGTGGTGATAACACCCTTAGGTGTGCCGGTGCCACCCGAGGTAAAAAGAATGGCGGCGGTATCCGTGGGTTTTGCCTCAAAGACTTTAAACTCCGTGGATTCCACATCAAGGTCTTTCAGAAGATTGGGTGCAAGGAAAAAATTCGGAGAAACAGTCCACGCCCACTTCACGGATTTAAACGAAGACGCAAAAATCCGGCGCAACACATGCACCACGTTGACCGCAATGAGCCCTTCAGGCGCCACTTCACTCAAAGCCTTCAAAAGATTCTTGCGACCCATGCCGGGATCAATCAAAACCGGAATGGCCCCGAGCTTGAAGAGTGCGAACGTGATGATGGAAAAATCCAGCGAGGGCCTTACAAATAAAGCGACGCGTGCTCCTGGGCGAACACCGGAGTTATGAAGACGTTGAGCAATCTGCTGCGAGCGGCGTTCAAACTGCGCAAAAGTATAAAAGGAACCATCCCACATCGTAACGGAGGCTTTGTTGGGATGCAGACGCGCTTGTTCTTGAATAAGCGCGGCAATGTTCACTGCGTGCGTCCGATGAAGCTCGTGATGGAATCGATGGCCTTCTTCGGCGCATCCTCAAGGACGTAGTGTCCCGCATCGGCGATCCAGTGGGCCTCGGCATCTGGATAGATGCGCAGCCAACGCTCGAAGAAGTCTTTATTGAAGCAGAAATCTAACCCGCCCCACACGATGAGTTTGGGCACTTTGAGTTTTGAAAGCTGTGACTCAACCGTCTGCAAGGTTTTCCAACTGCGGTGGGTTTCATCCAAGGGAATGTCTTGCACGAAGCGCGACACGGCGATGCGATTCTCATAAGAATCGTAGGGCGCGAGGTACGCGGCTTTGACCGCTGAAGGCAGTCTGCGCTTTGTTGTCATGAAGGTCGCAGGCCAAGCAAAACCATTCAAAGAGCGTACGAGAAACTCACCGAACTTGCCGGCCTTGCAAAGGGCGATGCGCTTAGGAATATCCGGAGTTAAGAAGGCCGCCGTATTGAGGATCACGATGCGTTTGATGAGATGCGGGTGACGAGTGGCAAAACCCATGCCGATGGCCCCACCCCAATCGTGCACAACTAAGGTGATATCTTTCAAATCCAGGAACGCCACCAGCTGCTCGAGGTTCTGAATGTGGTTTTCCAGCGTGTACTCGTAGTCTTGCGGCTTATCCGAAAAACCACAGCCAATATGATCCGGGGCCACACAACGAAAGTGCTTCGAGTAAGCGGTGATCAAATGACGGTAGTAAAACGACCAGGTCGGATTGCCGTGCACCATCAGCATCGCCGGACCGGTGCCTTCGTCGACGTAATTAAGATTCAATCCGTTCAAACCGAGGAAGTGATGCTTCCAAGGATAGAGTTCAGTGGACACATTTTTCATGGCATCTCCAAGGCGAGCATAGTGCTCGTCAAACCGGAACCAATTCCAGTTAGGGCCACTCGATCACCGCTGGCAAAAAATCCAGCTGCGTGGGCCTTAATTAAAGTCAGCGGCAAGGCGGCCGAGCCGGTGTTGCCGTAATCAGGGAAGGTCATGAAGTCGGGCACATCCACCACGCCGAGCGCTTCTTGGAAGCCCCGGCGATGAGTGCTGCCCACTTGATGGGCGATGATTTTATTGGGGCGTGGGAAATCTTTTTGGAACTCATCCCAAGTGGCTCGGGCGAGTTCGACCCCCGCCTTCATCAAGGCCTCTGAGTCGGTCTCCATGACGAGATCTTCCAGTGTGCCGGAACCCTGGCAAAGCTCCACGGCACTTGAATCAGTCAGCGTATGACCACCTATGATTTTTGGCGCCCCTGCCGCCAATGTCTCATGGGTCAGCAACCAGGCCACACCAGCAGAGCCGATGGTGAGCGAAGCGATGTATTTCTTGATGGACTGCCGAGTGATGCTGGCATCATCGCGCAAGATCTCAAGTGTTTTTAGGAGGAGAGGCCCGGAGTTTTCTCCGGAAACAATCAGGGCGGCCTTAATGTGGCCCGCTTCGATTTGTTGAGCGGCGATGAGTGCGGCGGACACAACACCGAGGCAGGCATTCGAAAGATCAAACAACATACACTTTGGTGAGAGACCAAGTTGATGATGAACCATGCTCGCTGTCGCTGGTTCTAAGAAATCCCGGCAGACAGAGGCATGAATCAACAGGCCGATGTCTTCTTTAGGAAAACTTCCGATGGCCTTCAAGCCAGCTGCCGTAGCAATGCTCGATGGACGAGTGCCGCGCGGCCAATAACCGCGGCGCTTAATACCGGTTTGCAGTTCTAAACGGCCGGCCGGCAGCTTAAGACGCTCGTAAGTCGCCAAGAGGTGAGTTTCAATCTCATCGCTCGTAAGAAAATGAGCGGGCTCTTCGACGCCCCAAGATTTTAAACGCACGCTTCGGAATTTCACTGAGGCGCCTCCATGAGTCCATGAAGATTCGCCATGGAGATCCCGGACAACATCGCGCCGATGATGCCCAAGAAGCCTTGGTCGGTGCCGATGATGAAAAGGTTTTCCACAGGTGTGCGGCCGTCGCGCGTTTTATCAATAGAGCCGTAGACTGTGCCGTCTTTGTGCCAGGTGTAGCGCTCAATGGTTGTCGGGCTGAAGACATCCGTGAAACGCAGGTGCGCATCGTAGGTTGGAAATATTTTTTTGATCAAGGCCTTGGCACTCTCAGCGACTTCATCTTTTTTGGCGTCGTAATCCGTGCGCACCAAATCTGCCCACTGACGGTAGTTTGCCATATAGGTCACACGCACTGTGCCCTCGCCCGCTGTATTTTGGCGTTCGTAGTTGTCAGGGAGGCATACGACGGCCGAAGCGCTGTCGTAATAATGAGTGGCCGGGCGGTACGCATAGGTAGAAGCGTTGTTGTAAAACACAATCGTTGCGTCGTCCGTCGGTTTTTTATCAAAGACAAAAATCGACTCAAGGAACGTCATCTTGCCCACGCGCGGCTGGGTGGCAAAATGCCCCTCATCCACCCGCATAGCAGTCTCTGGTAGGCCTATGCTGGAGAAGATATGGGTGGCACGGAGCTCTTCACCATTATCGAGCTTCACACCCACCGCTTTGCCGTTTTCCGTGAGGATTCGTGCCACTGATGAACGGTAGCGAAGCTCGCCACCGTTCTCGGCGTATTTATCGATCAAGAGCTTGAGGATGCGACGGACGCCGCCTTCCGGGCGAGCAAAGCCTTCGAAGTAGAGCGATTTAAACATGATCACAAACTGGGCGAAGTCCATGTCGTCTTCCCAAGCGCTACCATAGATCAGCAGCGGGGCGAGCAGCATTTCCAAAAGTAATGGGTCTGCAATGACCGTCGCGAGCTTGGCCCGCGTCGATTGATAACCTAACGAGAGGTCGAGCTCATTGAACTCACGCACGACTGTGGCGAGCTTGGCGAAGGCATCTTTCTGATGCGGAAAGCGCTGATGGACCTCGCTCTCCAGCAACTCGAAGTCGTTGGAGAACTTCAACTGAGCTTCAGGGAAGTGAATCACGGAATGGGTTTGCGGATGGAGCTTAAAATCATCCCAAGACAACCGCAGCTGCTTCAAGAGTTTTGAGAACGGTTTGCCCTTCTCGCCTTTCTTAATGAAATTTGTCAGCGCATGGAGGCCAACATCAAAAGGACGGACTCCACCCTCTTCAAAATTTCTTCGCTGATAATAAGAATTGAGGCCACCGGGGATGCTGTGCTTTTCCAGGATCACGACCTTCTTGCCGAACATAGCAAGTCGGATTCCGGCGGCAAGGCCTGACATGCCGGCCCCGATGATTATTGCATCATGGGCCATGGCAAGTTACTGCATTTTCGGAGTGAGGTAAGACACGCACGACGCCATGGTGGCGAGCTTCGGGTAGTCTTCCGCTGGCACTTCGACTTTGTGGCGTTTGCGCAGTTCCATGACGATGTCCAAGAAGTCCATGGAATCGAGATCGAGCTGTTCACGAAGACTGACTTCGTCTTTAAGCACTGTCATATCTTCATCCGGAGCGATGTCGCTGATGATGTTGAGGACGACCTGGCGAACTTGTTCTTGGTTCATGACGACTCCTTAAGACTCGTATCTTTTAACGATCAAAGCAGAATTGATTCCCAACATCCCAAATGAGTTGTTGAGGATTGTTTTTACATTACATTTTACCGGCGTGTGCAGGACAAGATTGGGAATGGCACAATCTGGATCGAGCTCTACCGTGCCAATGCCCGGGTGCACCCAACCATCGACCAGAGAAGGGATGTTGCCGGCGAGTTCGAGCGAACCAGCGGCGCCCATGGCGTGGCCGATGTGACCCTTCGTGAAGTTCACATAAGTTTTTGAGGATTCAACGAAGGCCTCACGAACACCGGCGGATTCAGCAATATCACCCGCCCCCGTTCCGGTCGCGTGCATGTTCACAACATCAATGTCCGACGGCTGCATGCCGGCGCGACGAAGCGCCAGGTGCATGCACTGTACTTGGCGCTCAGGATTTGGATTCACGAAGTCACTCGCGTCTGAATTCACGGCCCAACCAGCAAGCTCGCAGATGATGTGAGCACCGCGCTTGAGAGCATCTTCTAACCGTTCGAGGACGTAGATCGCACCACCTTCAGAGATGGCGATGCCCGTGCGCGTTTTGCAAAGAGGACGAGAAGCTTTCGTTGGATCTTCGTGATTGGCGAGCGCCCCTTGCGCCGCGAAGGCCGCGAAGATGCCGAACGTTTGCGGAGACTCAGAAACACCGCCGGCGAGGGCGACGTCGACCTCACCGAGGATTAACTGTTGTGCGCCCGCGATGATGCCGACGTTCCCACCCGCACAGGCGGCACCGAGAGTATAGTGCGGGCCCGTGATGCCTCTGTTGAGCGTGACTTCACCGGCAGGATTGTTCGCGACGGTGCGGGGGTTATGGTGCGGTGACCACGACTTCCAGTCGAGATTGTTTTGGTGCATCTCGAAGATTTCGTTTTCTGTTTCGACGTTGCCGTGTTCGGTGATACCGAGGAACACACCCACGCGAGATTTATCAATGTTCGCCCAGTCGAGTTTGGCGTTCTCAATCGCTTCGTTCGCACACCAGATGGAGATGCTGCCTGCGCGAGTTCCGCGGCGACGCATTTTTTTTGATTGGTATTTGAATTCGTCGAAGTCGCAGAGGCCTGCAACTTGTTGACCCATGTAACGAATTTCCGTGTGACGGACTCCAGAAACACCACGCAAAAGTGCATCACGAAAACTCTCCAATGAGTTTCCGTTTGGGGCCGTGAGACCGATTCCCGTGACGACGATTCTGTGCTGCCCTGCCATATAAAGCCCTCGGAGCTAAAGCAGTAAAATAACTACCGTGGGGGGGGGAAATCGTCTAGCAACAATTAAGAGTCTCTATAGGAAATGACAATGCACACAATCGATTGGCCCCTGCTATAGTGGGTCTTCGTTTTAACACGGTCATGTGAATGGGAGTTACTCCATGGAAAATCTAATTGTTATCTCTAAGGTTAAGAAATTCATTAAGGACAAGTCTGAGTTCAACACCTCAGCAGGCTTTTTTGAGCCCCTCAATGCTGATTTGGTGAAGAGCTGCCGCGACGCTGTTGCTCATGCCCAGAAGCTTGGTCGCAAGACAGTCATGGGTAAGGACTTCAATTTATACGTTGAAGGCCAGGGCCAGGACGAAGCTCTCGTTGTGACGAGCAAAGTCAAAAAATTCATTAAGGATGAAGCAGGACTGTCGACGTCTTCACAGGCGATCGAGCAGCTCACTGTACGCGTACAAACGATCTGCCTTAAGGCGATCGAAAACGCGAAGTCAGACAAACGTAAGACAGTAATGGACCGCGATTTCACGGCCCCTACCACTCTCGCTTAGTTATCTTGCGGGGAAGCAGTTAACACTGCTTCCTCGACTTTGCTCACAAACGGCACAGTTAAAAGATAGCTCCCCAGACAACTCAAGACAGTCCAGATCACCGGAGCTTCGGCTTCGATGACGAAGTGACTGGTGAACCACACCACCAGACTCGTACTCATCGCGACGAGGGCACTGACGTGGTTTCCGATCTTCGTAAAGAGCGCAAAGCACACCATCACAAGTATCGTCGGTCCTCCCAGGCTCGAGGCCGTCTCTACCATTTCGGTCACAGAGTCCGAGCTGAAGGTGATGCCGTAGGCGACAGCACCGGAAAGCAGCACACCCACGCGAGCTATGAGGACTTTTCGCTTCTCTGAAAGATTCGGTAGATGGGGATAGAGAAGATTGTGAGTCGCGAGAGCAGACACCGCGAGAAGAGTCGAATCCACGGTAGAAAGGATCGCTGCGACAAGTGCACCGACAAAAATCACATACAAGAAAACATTCAAGTGTTGTTTCGCCAGCAACGGCATGATGCTGTCGGACTCGGATAGGTTTGGATGATACGCATGACCTAAGAGTCCGATCGCCACCGGAAAGAACCCGACGATGAGATAAATAAACGAGGCACGCCAGGCCGAGTGAACCGCCACTTTCGCGGACTTTGAGGCCGACACACGACTCACGAGCTCTTGGCTCATGAGCGATCCAAGAATCGGCACCAGCCACATTTCCCAACGGGCCATCCAACTGGTTTCTTCTGTCTTAAAGAAATCCAGACTCTCGGGCTTCACCATCTGCCAGGCGGCCTCGGGCCCACCGAGCCCCATGACCAGTACGACGAACAAAATGATAAGTCCGATGATGATGGCGACGCCTTGGATGAGATCGTTGTATGCGTCGGCGAGAAGACCGCCGAACATGGTGTAGATGATGACCACCAGCGCCGCCACGCTGATCGCGACGTTGACATTAAAATCAGAAGTCACGTGGATGATCTGACCGAAGGCCCTGATCTGCGCCCCGGCCCACACGAGGCTCGAAGGAATCATGATCAGTGCGGCGAGTTTCTCCGCACTGGGAGAAAAGCGTTTGCGAAAAAGATCCGGCAAGGTGGTGATCTGTTTGTCCCACAGGACTTTAGCAAAAAACATCGCCATGAGCATGATGCAAAGGGCGTAGCCGAAGGGATCGGCGTGGGTGCCACTGATGCCCACGCGTAAAACATTACCAGAGGTGCCGATGCAGGACTCGGCGCCGAACCAAGTGGCAAAGATGGAGAACGTTCCGAGGAACGGTCCCAGGCTGCGGCCCGCGAGGAAGTAGTCGTCGTCGGTCTTGATCTTTTTTGAGACGACGTAACCGACGTAAACCATGCCGATGACGTAGCAACAAATCCCGAAGAGCTCCCAATTCATGATCTACTCTCCAATCGCCAAACCTTCGCCGCGAGGGTCACTCACGCCTACCCACGCTTTGCCCACACGCTGGATGGCCTGGATCTGGCAGCCCAGACCTTGGCGCTTCACTTTATGTCCGCGCGCCTCGAGATCTTTGAAGGCGGCATCTGAGAGGAAGGGTTTCTCGATGCGGATCTCTTCCGGCATCCACTGGTGATGGACGCGGGTTGCGGCCACCGCCTCGTAGAGCGGCAAACGGAACTCAAGAACGTTCAACATCGTCTGAGCGACGCAAGAAATGATCCGTGTGCCCGAAGGTGTCCCCAAGGCCAAGAACGGTTTGCCATCTTTCAAAACCAAAGTGGGGCTCATGCTGGAGAGCGGACGTTTTTTTGGAGCGACAAGGTTTTTATCACCGCCGATGGCACCGAAGAGGTTCGATGCACCCACTGCTTGGGCGAAGTCGTCCATCTCGTTGTTGAGCACGATCCCCGTTCCGCGAGCGACCAGCCCGCTGCCAAACCACCCGTTGATGGTTTGCGTGGAGACGACGATGTTCTCGTCTGAATCGGCGAGACTGAAGTGGGTGGTCTCGGTGGCGTCGTCAGGAATGCTGGGCAAGGGGAACTCTTTTGAAGAGCGCGCCTTGGGACCAAAGTATTTCTGCATGGCCTGCGCGTAACCCTTTGAACTGAGTTCTTTGGAAGGAATCGGTGAGAAGTCGGGATCGCCCATGTACTTCGCACGATCGGCGAAGCTGATCTGCATGGCCGTCGCAATACGGTGAACAGTTTCTGGGTGCTGCGGTCCCCACTGCGCGAGGTTTTGCTGCTCGAGGAGATTCAGGATCTGCACCACGTGAGTGCCGCCCGAGCTCGGCGGTGGCATGGAGATGATCTTAAAGCCGTGGTAGCTGCCTTCAATCGCAGCGCGCTCTTTGGCGCGGTAGCCTTCGAGGTCCTGGCGAGTCATGATGCCGCCATTACTACGGACCGTGTGGACGATGTTTTTAGCGACTTCCCCTTCGTAGAACCCGCGCGTGCCTTGTTTAGCAATGATACGCAACGTTTTCGCAAGATCAGTTTGTTTCAAGATGTGGCCGACAGGGGGGATGGAACCATCGGGCATGAAGAAAATCTTGGCGGCGTCCGCGTCGGCCTTCAAGCGCGGAGACTCTTCTTTGATGGCATCAACTAAATGCGGATAAACGGGGAGGCCCTCTTCTGCGAGGCGGATCGCCGGTTGAACCGTGTTCGACCACGGTAACTTGCCCCAGCGCTTATGCACTTCCCACAATCCGCGCACCAATCCTGGAACAGCGACCGCAAAGGGACCGTAGATGGACTTCTCTGGATCCGGTGTTCCGTCGGCCTTGAGGAACATTTTGGAGTGGCCCTTGAGAGGTGCGACTTCGCGGAAATCCCAGACGTAAGACTTGCCGGTTTTTTTCTCGTAGAAAATCAGGAAGCCGCCGCCGCCGATGCCGGTGGATTGAGGGCGCTCAACGGAAATGGCAAAGGACACCGCCACGGCCGCGTCGATGATGTTGCCGCCTTGGCGAAACATCTCGAGACCCGCTTGCGAGGACACGGTGCCTTGCGAGGTGATCATCACGCCTTGAGATTTAGCTTCGTGCTGTGAGCGGGTGTGGCCGGGGAGGAGATCGACCGTCCGAAGGCCTTCAGGTTTTTGACTTGAACAGCCTACAAAAAAGGCGAGTAAAACACTCAGTGTGCGCACACAAACTCCTTGTCGTGATAAGCTTTAAGCGGACCATATTTGTTGAGGAATTGTCGAGAGGTGTTGCGTGGAACTTCATGAGAGTTGGGTCAGAGAAAAGAATGCGCTTTCAAGAGAATGGAAGTTCAAAAACTTCCGGCAGGCCATGGCCTTTGTGAATTCCGTAGGGGCAGTCGCGGAAGAACTCAAACATCACCCGGACATTGAGTTTGGCTGGGGCTATGTCCGTCTGAAAATCACCACCCATGAGGCGGGCAACCAGCTCACCGAAAAAGACTTCCAGCTGGCCCAGCGGATCGATCAGCTCAGCTGACCTTCCATTTCACGGCGAACATGTCGCAGGAATTCCCGCTGCTCTTCATTTTTGCCCAGCAGGTAACTGGCGGCCGGATCAATCACACAGCCTTCCAAAGCTTGGCGCCCTAAGAGCATGCGAAAGCTCATGTCGCGACGATTGGCGAGCGTCACTTCGATGGTGCGCTCCTCGAGGCCGAGCAGCACTTCCATGGCGACCACGAAACGTTCACTGCCGAGTCCCCCGGAGTTGGTGACCTTGCGACGGTCAAGCAAGGGGGCCACGACTTCCATGCCCATCGCCAAGGAACGTTGCACGGGCATGAGGAGAAAGCGCACATGAGGCACACCTTCGATGGTGCATGGCTCGGGGTCCAAGGCATGCAGGCTTGAGGTCCGCGCCCCCGTATCAATCTTGGCCTTGATCGCAGGAAGTCCCCACGACGGAAGCCCTACCCACTCACGCCAACCCAAGCGAATTTTATTCATCTCAGGAGTATAGGACCACTGAGAGAGTGTGGGAACCCCGTGAGAGGGAAAAAGCTGCTTTTCCGTGTTTAAACTTGCGGTGTGCCACGGGCCGGCTACAATAAATAAAACAGGATGTTTTACTCTCTTGGACATGAGGTCTTAATGAAATTTTCTCTCCTTCTCACACTCATCGTCGTCTCTGGTTGCTCGCAGATGCGACGCCATGTCACGACCGGCTCAAAGCCCGAAGCGAAGCAGGTCATGGACACCGCAGAGGTTGAGTGGTCGGCGTTGGAGAAGATCGACGAGCAGGCCGATGACACCCATGCCCTCGTGGACTCGAAGGCCAGCGACGTCGAGATCGCAGCAGCCGAGGGCGGAAACCCCGACGAAACGGAAGCCGTAGAAGAATCATACACCGCCCGTCCCTTCCTCAAAAAAGTCCGCACCAAACGCGTGAAGTTCTGGATCAACTACTTCACCGTGAAACAACGTGATCGCTTTCAGCGCTTTTTGAACAACGGTGCGCTCTACCGTCCGATCATCGAAAAAATCCTTGATCAAGAAGGCGTTCCGCGCGAACTCTTCTTCGTCGGCTTGATCGAGTCGGGCTACTACCTGGGTGCTCATTCTCACGCCAGCGCGGTCGGCCCCTGGCAGTTCATCCGTGGCACGGGCCTTCGCTATGGTCTGACCATCAACAGAGAGCTCGACGAGCGCCGGGACATCTTCAAGGCCACGCAAGCAGCTGCCAACTACTTCAAAGACCTCAACAATATTTTCTCGTCTTGGGAGCTGGCCCTCGCCGCTTACAACTCTGGTGAATACGGCGTCATCCGTCGCATCACGAAGTACAAGACTCGTGACTACTATCAGCTTTCACGCAACCAACAGTTGCCTTCTGAAACCATCAACTACGTGCCAAAAGTTCTTGCGGCCATGTACGTCGCCGACAACTATGAGAAGTACGGCTTCACTATTCCTACGGCAGCGGCTCGTTTCTGGCAGAAGACCAAGACCGTCTCAGCGCCACGTAACACTTCTCTTAAAAGTCTCGCTCGGAAGTTGGGTGTCTCCTCGACACTTCTCGTGAAATTAAACCCAGAACTCCGTCGCTCGAAAACTCCAGTTTACGCCCCAGGCGGTTACCAGCTGCGCGTTCCTGCGGGCAAACATACCGAATGGATGGAAACGCTGGTAGCGGAAGCTCCTCAGGAAAAGAACCGCGTAAAAGAGATCGAGGCCCTGCGCGAGAAAGTTTTGAACCCGCCTGCCTACGTTGAACCGGTGCGGAAAGTTAGCAAGTCATCGACTCATAGAGTCCGTCGCGGTGAAACACTCTCCAGCGTGGCCCGTCGTCATAAAATGTCGTTGCGTGAAATTGCTGTGATCAACCGACTCACGGCTAAATCAAAGATTCGCATTGGCCAAATCTTGAAACTGGAAAGATCTAAAGATGTTGTGGCGGTTCGTACCTCAGCACAACGTCTCGAGAGAAAGCCCGCAGCCGCTCCCATCGTCTACCGCTTGCAGAATGGCGATACCCTCACGGACGTGGCCCGCTGGTTTGGGAAGAGCGTGAATGAGATCAAGAGTGCCAATAGCATTAAGAAAGGTCGCTCGCTTCACGTCGGTGCGAGAGTGAAGATCCCGGATACTCGCAAAGGCACCTACACCGTGCGCCGCGGAGACTACCTCATCAAGGTCGCGCAGAAGTTCAACCTCAATAAGACGGCACTCATGAAGCTCAACAAGCTGAAGCGCGATGAGCTCTTTGCGGGCCAGCGTCTCGTGGTTAATCTCGAATAAATTCCGGTTCAAAAAATTTAAACGTCGCCTTAATCGGCAAGTGATCTGAGGCCTCCGAATGGGGGCCTTGGAAGACTTCCGCTCCCATGAAAGACCAGTTGGGCGCGTGGTAGATGTAATCCAAGCGACGGTCCGGTCGATTGGACGGGAAAGTGAACCACGTTTCTTCTTTCTGCAGATAGGCCCCGTGCTCGACGACCTCCGTGAGCGGCAAATCTTTCAAGATCCGATAGCTCTTGTCTTCCCAATACACGTCCGCGGGATTCGCGAATCCCGAGCGCTTCATGGCACCCTCGGGGAGCATGTTGAAATCCCCCGCGATGAAGTCCAACTTATTCGTTTTTGCGAAGGCGACGAGCTCTCGCGCCTGGTTATCTTTTGTCGCATGATCGAAGGCTTCAAGGTGAAGATTGACGACTTTCACTTCTCGATCGTTCACTTTGATAGTGACCACCTGGAAATAGCGATAGAGATAGAAGAGATTGTACCACCAGGCCTTGGAGGTCGGTTTCGTGAGCAGGTGCACTTCGTTCTTAACGATCGGCCAGCGCGACAAGACGCCGCCACCGGAGTTCATCCCACCAAACTGGCGCTCGAGTGGCCAGGAGGGAAACGGCACGTACTGTGTTCGCCAAGACTTGGCCTGTGCCCAGTGGGCAAGGCCTGTTTTCTGCGCAAGCAGCTGGAGTTGGTTTTGGTTGTGCGAGCGAGACGAGTCGAAGTCGACCTCTTGCAAGAACACCACGTCCGCCCCCGAGAGCTTCACGGTAGCGGCCACCCGATCCAAGCTCTGGTTGTAAAAAGTCTTATCCCGTGATTGGTAATCCGCCGTCCCTTCAGAGCCCATGCCGTAGGCGTAGGCCATGTTCCAACTCATCAACGTGAGCGTCGTCGGTCGCTCAATGTCTTCAGCTCCGCTTGGTTTTGCCTGGCCGATCACGCCCGCTTCCCAGCGAGGCGAGAGCTCCCACGGATAGGTGGCCCACACAAAAAAGAGCGCAAAAGGAACGAAGACACACAATCCGATGATGCCGGCGATCTTCATTTCTGTGCCTTCCCTTGCACGAACACCTGCTCCACCGAACCCGGAAAGGTCACACCCACAAAGGGGTTGTGGCCAACCTTCGTCTTGAGATGAGAGGTGGTGAGCATGAACGGCTTTTGCAGATTGAGGATGGTGAGATTGGCCACGTGCCCCGGCGTCAAGAAGCCGAAGCCGGAACCGAGCTGCTTCCACTTCGGATGCCAGCTTTGCAGAGTCGGTAAAAACCGATTCGCAAAGCGGCCGGGGTTTTCACTGGTCATCAGAGCGATGCGTTCGGGAGTGAAATGCTGTGTCTTGAGCAGCCACGTCACAAACGCACCAAAACTATCAAGGCCCGTGAGCCCGGAGGTGCCTTTGATTTTTTCCTCATGGGAATGGGGCGCATGATCGGTGGCAAGAAAATCGATCTCTCCTGCACGGGCAGCGGCGAGCATGGCTTCGCGATCCAGCTCTTCACGGATCGGCGGATTCATCTGGAAATAGCCCCGTTCTTTCTCCTGCAGCTGGGCCTGAGAAAAATACAGATGCTGGGGCGTCACTTCTGTTTGTACAAACACTCCGCGCTGGCGTGCTTCTCTTATGAGCGGGAGGCCCTCGCCGGCACTGTAGTGACAGAGCTTGCCTTTGAGCTGAAATTTTTCAATCAATCGCAGCGCCGTTTGCGTCGCTAAGACTTCACATTGAGCAGGCCTGCGCAGATGGTGCGCACTCTCGTGCTTGTGTTTGTTCATCTCAACCGGGTCTTCACAATGAAAGCTCACCCACTGGCCCCGGTAGTGCTGGAGCACTTCTTCAAGCTCTTGGTCGTCTTTGAAGAAGAGCTCTCCAACGGAAGGTCCCATGTAGGCCTTGTACGGAACGCTGGATGAGAGCGGACGGGTCTCGGGTCCGATGCCGGCGTAGAGCAAAATGGCGAGCGGGGCCTTCTCCGTGAGGGCCAGCTTCGCGCGATAGCTCGCCTCGTCGATGGGTGGCACAGGATTATTCGGCATGTCCGCGAGGTGCGTGACTCCCCCATTGATGGCAGCGGAGGATGCGGACTGGAAGTCTTCTTTGTAGAGGTGTTGCCCTGAGACATCTTCACGAGCGTGGATGTGAATGTCGCCCATGCCCGCAAAGGCCAGGCACTCATCTGAAAACTGCCAATCAAGTTTTCCCGCGGGAATTCCCAGTTTTCCGAAATCGGTGATAAGTCCACTGGCTTCCTCGAAGGCAATCTGCTGGCGCTCAACTCCCATCGAGGTGGCAAAAACAGCTTCGAGCGTTTTCAAAGGGAGCCCCGTCGCACGGTGGTGGCACTTCCCTGTTGCGTCGGCATGGTCGTGATCTCGTCGATGCACACGTGACGTGGTTGCTCGAGCATGAATTGGATCTGGCGTGCAATGTCCGTACCGCTGAGGGGCTCCATGCCGGCGTAAACGGCATCGGCGGTTTGCTGGTCACCGCGGAAGCGTACGACGGAAAATTCCGTCTCCACCATGCCTGGAGAAATTTGCATCACACGAACATTGCGGCCGCAGGTTTCTTCGCGCAGTACTTTTGTGAAGGCCCACACGGCGTGCTTGGCCGCGCAGTAAACTGCACCGCCTGGATAAGTCACGTGACCCGCAATGCTACAGACGTTGAGAATGTCGCCCTGCTGGCGCGCGAGCATGCCCGGAAGCACGGCATGCGTGAGACGAAAAAGTGCGGAGACGTTGACGTCCATCATCTGCTGCCAGTCTTGCGGATTCGACGCCTCAACAGTGTCGCGCCCAAGAGCGAGGCCCGCGTTATTGATCAACACGTCAAAGTCCGTCCCGAAGCTGCGCTTGAGCTCGTCGATGAATCCCTCTGCGGCGACGTCATGAGCGAGATACTGCGCTTTGAGTTCCTTTGCCAGGTCCCGCAAGCGGTCTTCACGACGGGCCACTAAGCAAAGTTGAGCTCCGTGGGCGGATAATGCGCGCGCCGTGGCAAGACCGATGCCCGAAGAAGCACCCGTGATAAGAATTCGAAGGTTTTTTAGAGGAGAACTCATGCCCGAAGTCTAGCAAGAGGAGAATCTGGTCGGCCAGTCTCAAGGGTCGAGGTGACCTAAGATATTAAGTGACCACGAATCGAGCGTGCCGGTCACGTTGTCATCAAAACCATCGATCACTTTCACGGTCCAGTCCCCTGGGCCCACGGCACTTTCACCGTAGAACGCGTGGGTCGTGAGCACGACGTCGAGGTCCGCATCGGGCCCCGTGCCACCGGACGTTTCAACGAACAAGGCATTGTTGATGTTCAGCAAAATACTTTTGGTATTGTTGGGCGAAGTAATCTCAACCCCCACCTGCCCGACGTGCGCATGACTGATTTTAATCTTCACCTGAACGGATTCAACGATGAGATTGGCCGGATAAGGATTGACCAAAAGTGGGCTCACCAAGCCTGTTGCATCGGCGTCGGGAATGGTTTGGTTAATCGCACTGATGCCTTCACCGGCATCATCGAAATCGGGATTGGTCTCAAACCAATCCGAAGGTAAAGGCACGTAGCCACCGAGCGCCATGGCCACTGCATTCGCCGCGTTCACGCGGCCAAAGCCATACCAATTGTTATAACGGAAACCGGCGGCGTTGGTGACCCAGCCGAGCTCGTAATCGTGGCCGGCTAGATCCAGCACTGGATAAGGGTGCGCCGTTATGCCATTGCTTGGATGAACGAAATCCGCTGATGCCATGAGGATGTGCTTCACGTCGCGCCAACTGAGGTCAGGGGCGACTGAAAGAAGCAAAGCGATCACCCCTGACACAACGGGTGCCGATGACGACGTACCATTCATCATAGACGTGTAGTTACATTGGGGATTGAACGTCGTGAACGTCGCCGACCCGTTGGCGGTTTCGAATTGATTGAAGTTCCAGATCCCGGTGTTGGTTGAAAAGCCCTGTGCGCACGTGGTGAGATCTGTGGTGATCAGGGCGGGGAAATCATCTCCGTCCTCACCGCCGGGAGCAGAGACCCAGTTGTTCGAACCAGCGTTCGAGTAGCTTGCGACGGTGAAGTCGATGCCCGTGGCCGCTGCAAGAATAATAAACGGACTGTTGTTTTCTGCCGGGATATTCGCGTTCTGCGGGCCGCAGAATCCGCCAATGTCTTGGTTGAAGCCACAGAACGTGAAGTATTCGTTGCCCGCAGATTTCACGAACAGTTGGCCAAGGCCTCCACGACCGTTTGTGACCCGCTCACGCAAATGCTCGATGTAGATCGGATCGTCTTCGAAGTCGGCGTTGATGCCGGTGCCGTAGCTGTAGTTAAAAATATCGAAGTCACCGCTCGCCTGGTGCACCATGATGCTCGTCGTCTGCGCGCTCTCGATGAATTGAAAGCCCGCCACGCGTGCCTGCGGTGCCACGCCGATGCCACCGATGTCGTTCCAGCCCACCGATGCGATGATACCGGCCACGGCCGTACCGTGCGCCTGGCCCAGCGGAGACGGCGTGCCGACGTATCCACTGGAGGGCGAACCGGTGCGATAATTTCTGTGCATGCCCGGAAGCATGTTGGCACTTAAATCCGGATGCGACGTCTCAACGCCTGAGTCAGAAACGGCGACGCGAACTCCCGCCCCGAGCGCATCCGCAAGCCACGCTCCCGTGGCATCGATGTCGTCGTCGTCCACCGCGAACGACGGCGGGTCCGCAAAATAGGGAGTCGAGGTCGTTTGTTCGAGGTGCCATTGGTGGCGGCGAAGAAGGTCTCCGCGCACGATCAAAGTGAAACGTGACGTGCGAGTGGCGAGACCTTGTGTCGCTGTGATTTCTAAACCGGCTTTTGTGACGCCCGTTTCAGTGGGTGTCCCCGAGATCACGGCGGTCGTTCCCACTTGCGACAGAACCAGACCTGCAGGAAGTGCGACTGAAGATGTCAGCACCCACGGACCGCCCGTGAGGCCGCTCATGACAACATAGCTGTAAGGCAAATCTTGAAACGCGTATTGGATGGTGCTCGAAGACGTCGGAAAATTCCAACCCGGCGATGTACCACTCGATCCACTTCCTCCACCGCCATCAGTTGAACCAGTCGTCTGACCGGAATTGGTTTCGGGCACTTTTGTAGAAGTAGCGTTGCACGCCACTAAAAACATCAGCACGATAAAAGGGACCATTTTCAAGACGAGACTCCTCATGTGTCTTTTCGGTCTAAATCGGGGATTTTTTTAGGGTTTTATAGAGCTGTCTGAGGGTGATCCAAGATCTCCCACTCGAGGCGCTTAAAGAGGCCTGTGCCCTTGAGGCAAGTCCTTAATTCTTCATGGGTCTGGCCTTGGCTTACCTCAAGAAGATAGCTTTTAATGTGAGGCAGAGATTGCTGAATTTCACAGGGACAGGCCGACTGAAACTGTCCCTCATTCTGTAGACCTGCTTTTCCCACCGCCTTCAAGACTCCGGTGAAAATGCCAATCAGGCCGTTGTCTTCGCGTTCTACGAGGGGAAATCCTTCCATTCCGGCCGGCAGATCACCACTGGCAATCACCCAAAATCCTGGCCTCTCACTCAAGCGTGGAAGATGGGCCACGCGCTGATCTCCCGCCGGGACGGCCACGGCACCAGCGAGCCAGCGCCAACGTCGACCGCTCACCTCGACGGGATCACGTCCACTGAGGACATGGACCGACTGCCGATCGAGCCTGATCACCGACTGGGGATTCACGACTTTTTTTGGAAGGGCAGCGGGCCTGCGTGCATGAGGGGCCAGCACCAAAGGCTGCTGGGCCGGTGCCCGGTTCGTGTCAGCTGATTTGGCCACGATCGGACGCACTGAAATTTGTTCACGAGGGAACAAAACATAGGCGGTCACGGCAATGAGAATGAGGGCAATGGACCAACGTCTCATGCCTCTCTTGTCGGACGACTCGAGAAAGAGATTACTGGAGCTTTTTCTTCAGGAAATTCATGCCCTCGAAGACGGCATCGTTGGCGAAAAGGAAGGTATTGATGTGGCCCCAGAAACTCACGAGGTGCAATTGGGCATCCACGCCCTGCTCGCGCAGCTGATTCTGCATGTGCGACGACTGCACGGCTTCGACGAGGCGATCGGTTTCTCCATGATACATGAACATGGCCGGTGCCCATGGGCCCAGGTGATTAACGGGCGAGGCTTCTTTGTATTCCTTGAGACGCTGATCACGAAAGCCATCCAGCAGATGCGTGATGATCGGTGAGAACGGGTACCAACTCAGATCGTAGGGAGCCCCACCAGAAACAATCGCTGTGAGCGCAGGAGTTTTCGTTTTCTTTCCCTCGAGCAGCGCCCACTGAGTGATGATGTGGCCGCCGGCCGAATAGCCCCAGCCTGCCAGCTTCAGTGGATCCACTTTAACAGACGCAGCGTTTTGCTTGAGCCACGCCACCGCCGCAGAAACATCTTCAATCTGCGCTGGGTAGCGATGCTCAGGGGCAAAACGATAAGAAATATTCATCACCACGAAACCGTTGGAGGCCAACAGCTCCGCCGTGCGAGTCATGTCTTCGCGATGACGGCCTCCCCACGATCCGCCGTGGACCATGATGACACCAGGATAGGTCTTGTCGTCTTTCGGTCGATGGATGTCCGCAGAAAGTTTTCCGCTGTACTCAACAGTTTTCGATTCAAAAGCATGGGGCCCCCATTGGGTCCCCATGCTCAGAAGAAAAATCCAGTGAAGAAAACTCGCCATGCTTACCCGTTCAGTTTGCGAAGCACGTAGTGAAGGATGCCGGAGTTCTTGTAGTACTCGAGCTCGTTAGCGGTATCGATGCGTGACTGGAACTCGGTCTTGACCACTTCACCATTGCTGCGCTTGATATCCGCGTGAATGATCGCCTTAGGCCCCATGGTTGAGATGCCCGTGAGACTCACCGTCTCCGTACCATCAAGGTTCAGTGACTTACGGCTTTGATCATTCGTGAACACCAGAGGAATCACACCCATGCCGATCAAGTTCGAGCGGTGAATTCGCTCGAAGCTTTCCGCGATCACGGCCTTGATGCCGAGCAAACGCGTCCCCTTCGCGGCCCAGTCACGCGATGAACCTGTGCCGTATTCTTTACCCGCGAAAATCACCAATAGGGTGCCGGTTTTTTTGTACTCTTGCGCGGCTTCGTAGATCGTCGTCTCCACACCGCTCGTCACGAGCGTTGTGAATCCGCCTTCTTTGCCGGACTTCACCATTTCGTTTTTCAAACGAATGTTAGCAAACGTTCCGCGAGTCATGACTTCGTCATGGCCACGACGAGCACCGTACTGGTTGAAGTCCGCTGGCTTCACGCCGCGATCAACCAAGTACTTCCCTGCAGGAGTTTCAGGCTTAAACGAGCCTGCTGGAGAAATGTGGTCGGTGGTGATCGAGTCGCCCAGCAAACCCAGAACACGGGCGTTGCTGATGTCGGTGATCGCCGCCGGATTTTTTGTCATGCCGACGAAGTACGGTGGATTGTTGATGTAGGTCGATTCTTTATCCCAGGCGAATGTTTCACCGGTCGGAGCATTAATCGCCTGCCAGTTAGCATCGCCTTTGAACACATCTGCGTAGCGAGACTTAAACATCGCAGGAGTCACAGCACTGGCCATGGCGGCCTGCACTTCAGCCGACGAAGGCCAGATGTCTTTTAAGAACACGTCTTTGCCCGACTTATCTTTCCCGATGGGATCTTTTGTTAGATTCAACTTCGTGCTGCCAGCGATCGCGTAAGCGACAACCAATGGGGGTGATGCGAGGTAATTCGCTTTTGTGTCAGGAGACACGCGCCCTTCGAAGTTACGGTTTCCTGAAATCACAGACGATGTCACAAGAGCGCCGTCTTTGATGGCCTTCGAGAACTGCGGCTTCAATGGGCCCGAGTTACCGATGCAGCTGGTGCAACCGTAGCCCACCAAACTGAAGCCTACTTTATCCAACTCCATTTGCAAACCAGAAGCCTCCAAGTAGTCCGTCACAACTTGTGAGCCGGGAGCGAGAGATGTTTTTACCCAAGGCTTCACTTGCAAGCCGAGAGCGTTGGCCTTCTTCGCCACAAGTCCCGCACCGATCATGACCGATGGGTTTGAAGTGTTCGTGCATGATGTGATCGCTGCGATCATCACATCACCATGGGTGATGGTGAATTTTTCGCCGTCGACTGCTTGTTTCTTGCTTACATCATCTGAGGCGACTTTAAAGTCGCCGGTAAGAGCTGTCATGTACCCATCAGCGAGATCCGTCAGGGCCACCCGATCTTGCGGACGCTTCGGACCAGCAAGCGATGGCACGACCGATGAGAGGTCGAGTTCGAGAGTGTCCGTGAAGATCGGATCAATGGAATCGTTGCGCCAGAAGCCTTGCTCCTTGGCGTACGCTTCGACCAACTGCACACGCGCTTCATCACGGCCGGTGAAACGAAGATAGTCGATGGTCTTCTCGTCGACGGGGAAGAAGCCGCAAGTCGCTCCGTACTCCGGCGCCATGTTGGCAATGGTGGCACGGTCAGCGAGAGTCAGATCCTTAAGCCCTGGGCCGTAGAACTCAACGAACTTATCGACGACGCCTTTTTTCCTAAGCATTTGTGTGACGGTGAGAACCACGTCTGTGGCGGTGACGCCTTCTTTCGCTTTACCCGTGAGCTTGAAGCCGACCACTTCGGGAATGAGCATGGTGACCGCCTGGCCCAACATCGCCGCTTCAGCTTCGATGCCGCCCACGCCCCACCCCAGCACCGACAGACCGTTCACCATGGTGGTGTGTGAGTCGGTGCCGACACAAGTATCGCAGTAGGCGATCTCGCGGCCATCTTCCATTTTCGTCCACACCGTCTGGGCGATGTACTCGAGGTTCACTTGGTGGCAGATGCCGGTGCCCGGAGGCACCACGCGGAAGTTTTTGAAACTCTTCTGTCCCCACTTGAGGAACTTGTAGCGCTCGCCGTTGCGTTCGTACTCGAGCGCTTTGTTTTGCTCGAAAGATTCTTTGGTGGCGTAGTGATCCACGATCAACGAGTGATCGATCACGAGATCAACCGGAACCAGTGGATTAATTTTTTGTGGATCCCCGCCCACGAGCTTCATGGCATCCCGCATGGCCGCGAGATCCACCACCGCTGGAACGCCGGTGAAGTCTTGCATCAACACGCGTGCTGGGTAGTAGTTAATTTCGCGCGTCGATTTTTTCGTCTTCGTCCACTGGCCCATGGCCCTGATATCGTCGGCGAACACAGTAAAATCATCTTCGTTGCGCAGAAGATTTTCCATCAACACTTTAAGGGAGTAAGGAAGATTAGAAACATCTCCCGCACCTGCGGCCTCAGCCGCTTTCAGCGAGTAGTAGTCGTAAGACTTGCCACCGACGGTGAGGGTTTTGCGGGTTTTGAATGTGTCTTTTTTATTGCTCAAGAACAGCCTCTCTTGGAATAGATTTCCAAGAGATACTAACACTTTAGATAGCGTCGTTCAGCTTAAATTGGTGGCCCATTTTAAATTTGAGAGGAGGAATCCACTCTCCACGGGTGCCTTCTATTTCGCCCTGCACGACATTATATTGGTTAAATACCTCGCCGTTCATTTGTGACGCGATATTCATTCCTACAGAGGCAATCTTGTAGACCTCACCGACCTTCTTAATCATCACGACGTAGGCGACGGTGTAGGGACTGGTGCCCATGGCCTGAGCAAAAACCGGATTGTTCGCAATGAAGTAAGACACCATCTCCGCTCGACTTTCAGGTGCAAATTTCTTCGACCAGCGAGCGATCTGTGAGTCTTCCGGGAGGTCTGCGTCTAAAAAGATAAAAGCCGCGCTGTTATTCTCCACAACACCTTCATGTAATCGAGGTGTCCAGGGCAGATGGCGACACAAAGTCGCCGAGCCGCGAGTGTTGCAGGCTCCGTTCTCATTCAGACGGGAAAAGACTCCGCTGAAATCAAGTGACGAAGTAAAATCTTGAGCGAAGGCAGAAGAGATAACTGTAAAGAGGAATCCCCAAAGGATCATCAGTTACAGCCTCGCACCGTCGTTCGCGAAGCGCAGTCTCTGCAGGCGATTACATTAAAAGTGGTGTCCGGTGAGGAAGCGTTCGCCGAGTTAACAGCAATCGGCGGACCGACCTGAGAAACCGTACCGCCACCACACGTAGGAAGACTTGGAGCGACTGCCCAGCGCAAGGAGCGCGTGCAGTTGTCCAACTGCAAAGGTATTTTGCGAGTTATGTAGTTCCCTAAGACGTTTTGAGCTGACGCCACTGAACCACCGGCCGCTTTAGGGTTTTTCACGAAGGTAACGACGAGATCGTAGCTCGCCCCGGTCCCGTGATCTAAGCGATTGGTGAGGTACATTCCGTTAATGACAACTTGATTGCGAATGTCGCCCGCGGTGATGGAGCTTACGCTCAATGTCGGAATGTTACTGAGAAGTCCGTTCGCTCCAAACGACTTGATGCCAGTCAACATGGTCGTGCTGTTCACGCCCGTCGCCGCTCCCATGACTGTCGCGCTACAAGTATCCTTATTAGTCAGCGCTTGATTAATCTGTTGCATGATGGATTCGATATCGCCGCGTTTTTCAGCGTTCTTAGCCGTCTTGTCCATGTTCTTACCCATGGTCATCATCGCCAGAATCATCACTGTAATGATTGATACGGCCACCATGACTTCGATTAGGGTCATACCTGCTTGAGATTTGCGAACTTGCATAAATGCTCCTGATTGATTTTATTATAAAAGAAGTTCATAAAAAGAGAGCTTTTTTTAAATCAGACTAAAGAAGTCCATACGCTTTTAAGCCTGATCCCAAGAACCTGGGCCCGAAAGCTGACTTTTACTTTAAGAATTTCGCCGAACCACTGCCCACAATTATATGCAGTCGTTTGGGCCCAGATACGCTAACCACCCGTATTCCCGCTGGCTGGTAAAAAAACACTCTGCTAAAGATGGCTTTCAATTATAATGAATTCAATATCGCTGGAGGAAGTTATGAAAACGCTCTTTATACTCACGCTTACTTTTCTTAGTTTAAGCGCGCACGCTCAGTTCCGCTCAGCCAACGGGCAGGCCTCCGGGAGTCTCGTCGCTCCTGTGATCAACGGATCTGGTAACTGCGTCGTAGGGCACTCATCGCCCGGATTTATCATTATGACCGGTGACGCTACGAACCCGCTGAACTCTCAGGCGATGGGTCAATCGGTTTGTCGTCTCATGGCGGTGATTCCAACGCCAACAGGTTTCACCGCGCTCCCAGGTGGTAACTGGCGTCACAACACAGCTGACATCGATCCCGCCACAGCTCCTTGCCGCTTCGAAGGGACAGTTTCCGTAGCATCATTGACTGGTATTTCCTGCGGCGTCGACCCGTAATTTTTGACTCTTGAGTCTTTTCCCGCTCCTCCGATAAGGGGGCATGGAAAAGACTCAAAAAATCACCCGCGAAAAACACCTCGATCACCTCGTCAGAGTCGTACCGATTCTGTGCCTCGCCTACGGCATCCAAAGCTTCATGATGATGAACTACGCCCAGGGCGGCGCCACCGGCGTACTGGTGTTTTTACTGGGTGTGTCCCTCGCCCTCAGTGTGGTGGCATTGGTTACCTACGATCACCGACATCACGTCGCCTGGAATGAAGAGAGCTTTGAAGTCCGCGCTCCCTGGTCCCTGACGACAACCACTATCCCTCGCGAAGCCATCAAGAGCATAGAAGTGATGGGTGGCCCCGAGGAATTTCAAACCGTGAGCGTGGTCCTTCATGACCGGCGCCGTTTTACGTTCTACTTCACGGACAACGGTCTCGAATTCAAAGCGGCCATGGAAAAACAAACGGCCGAGTTCCAGCGTGCTGCTTAAGTCATTCATCCTCGCTCTGCTGGGCCCTGCGGCATTCGCCGCTGGCAAAGTCACCTTTGTGAAAGGTGACTTCTCAGGCCTGAAGCTCGACTCAAAAAGACCGAAGACTAGATATTGAGAGCGCGATTTTCAGTCGCGGCCAGCGCCGCTTCTTTGAACGCCTCAGCGTAGGTCGGATGCGCATGTGACATGCGTCCGATGTCTTCGGCACTCGCTCGAAACTCCATGGCGACCACCGCTTCCGCTATCAAGTCCGCAACCCGCGGACCAATCATATGCACACCTAGGACTTCATCCGTGGTTTTATCGGCGAGCACTTTGACGAAGCCGTCTTTCTCATCGCTCGCCCGTGCGCGGCCCAGCGCCATCATGGGGAACTTCCCGACCTTGTACGCCACGCCGCTTTGCTTAAGCTCTTGCTCCGTAGCGCCGACACCTGCGACTTCTGGCCAGGTGTAGACAACACCCGGGATGAGATTGTAGTTAATGTGCGGCTTTTGACCGGCGAGAATTTCCGCGAGGTAGACGCCTTCCTCTTCGGCTTTGTGCGCGAGCATCGCTCCGCGGACCACGTCTCCGATGGCATAGATTCCGTCCACGGCAGTCTTGAGATGATCGTCCACAGCAATACGTCCGCGTTCGTCGACTTTGAGGCCCGCGGCCTCCAAGTTGAGGCCTTCAGTAAAAGGACGACGGCCCACGGCGACGAGTACGTAATCACCTTCGAGCGTTACATCCGTGCCGCCTTCTTTAGCCGTGGCCGAAACTGTAACTTTGTTGCCCGCGCGCTTGACTGTTTTAACCCCATGCCCGAGATGAAACTCGACGCCATCGCGCTTGAGGACTTTATGTAATTCTTTACCGAGGTCTTGGTCCATCATGGCGATAATGCTGTCGGCGTATTCCACCACAGAAACTTTCGCGCCGAGGCGCTTAAACACCGAACTCATCTCAAGGCCGATGACTCCCCCACCGATGACGATGAGGTGCTTGGGAACTTCTTGCAGCTTCAGGGCTTCCGTCGAGGTGATGATGCGTTCTTTGTCGATCGTGACACCCGGGAGATTCGTCGGCTTCGATCCCGTGGCGATGATGATCTTCGGGGCCGAGAGCTGCTTATCACCCTCAGCGGTTTTCACCGATACGGTGGTCTTGTTCACGAAACTGCCGAGGCCGTAGTACACGGTGATCTTATTTTTCTTCATCAGCCCGGCAACGCCGACCGTGATGCCTTTGACGACTTTCTGAACTCGATCCGCCATCTTCGGCATATCCAGTGAGAGTTTACCCAAGCCGATCCCGTGGGATTCAAAACTGTGCGAGGCCTCGTGGAATTTTTCAGAGGAGTCGAGCCAGGCCTTAGACGGAATGCAACCGACGTTGAGGCACGTGCCACCCAAGGTGGGGTACTTCTCGACGATGGCCACTTTCATGCCCAGCTGTGAACAGCGAATGGCAGCGATGTAGCCGCCCGGGCCCGAACCAATCACGATAACGTCAAAGTTTTCCATGGTGTTCCTTTAGAGGTCTAAAAGCATGCGGGCCGGGTCTTCTACCATCTCTTTGATGGCCTTCAAGAATCCGACCGACTCACGGCCATCGACGATACGGTGATCATAAGAAAGCGCCACGTACATGACAGGGCGAATGACCACTTGGCCATTCACGGCCACGGGACGCTCGACGATGTTGTGCATGCCCAAGATAGCCGACTGCGGAATGTTGATGATCGGCGTTGAAAGCATCGAACCGAACACGCCACCGTTGGTGATCGTGAAAGTGCCGCCGGTCATCTCGTCGATGGAAAGTTTTCCGTCACGTGCCCGCGTAGCGAGTTCGACGATCTTGCTCTCGATCTGGGCGAGTGACATGCTTTCGGCGTTTCTCACCACGGGCACCACGAGGCCCTTGGGCGTCGACACCGCCACGCCGATGTCGGCGTAGTTATGGTAGATGATGTCCGTGCCGTCGATCTGCGCGTTCACCGCCGGGAACATCTTCGCCGCCTGGCAAGCGGCGCGCGTGAAGATCGACATGAAGCCGAGACCCACGCCGTGTTTTTCTTTGAACGCGTCTTTGTACTTCTTACGAAGCTCCATCACGGCCGACATGTCCACTTCGTTGAAGGTGGTGAGCATGGCGGTGGTGTTTTTGGCTTCGACCAAACGGCGAGCGATGGTCTTGCGAAGGTTGCTCATCTTCTCGCGCTTCACGTCGCGGCCGAAGGATTGAGAAATAGTTTCTTTTACTAATTGGGCCATGGACGAGTCGAGCGACTTCGCGGCCGGCGCCTGGGCCGTAAGAGCGTCGCCCTTGGTGATGCGGCCATCTTTGCCAGAGCCCGCAACTGAAGCGGCATCGACACCTTTCTCGGCGAGAATCTTCGCGGCAGATGGTGATGGATAATTCTTATCGTTTGTTTGGGGCGCAGCTGTCGGCGTCGCTGCTGGTGCCGCTGCTTTCGGAGCCTCAGGGGCTGGAGCCGTAGCTCCTGCTGATGCGCTCTCGTCGACCTCGGCAACTTTGTCGCCGATCTTGACCGTGGCCCCTTCAGCGCTGAGGATTTTGAGCTTGCCGGCTTTGGGAGCCGAGATCTCCAGCGTCGCTTTGTCCGACTCGATGGAGCAGATCGCCTCGTCCATCTTCACGATGTCGCCGTCTTTCTTGAGCCAAGCCGCGATGACGACTTCAGTGATAGATTCGCCGACGGCAGGAACTTTTACTTCAACCATGTGTCTAACCTCTTAAATCGATTCCACGGACCCCGGCGCGAACGCCAGATCCATGAGCTTTTGTTGTTCTTGAGCGTGGACGCTGGCGTAGCCCGTCGCCGGACTGGCCGACGACTTCCGAGCGATCAACTTGAAATCATCGAACTGGGTGTAGCGTCGCAAGAATGTGAACGCGCCCATGTTCTTTGGTTCTTCTTGGACCCACACTTTCTCAGCGTGCGCGTACTTTTTCACGAGGGCCAGGCTCTGGGCTTCGGGCATCGGATAGAGCTGCTCGAGGCGCACGATGGCGATGTCTTTGCGGCCATCTTTTTTCTGGCGGGCTTTGAGATCGAAGAACACCTTACCGGTGCACAAGAGAAGACGCTTGACGTCTTTAGCCGTGACGTCGGTGTCGTCGATGATCTCTTGGAAGTTGCCGTCCGTGAGATCCTTCGCGCTCGAGATGCATTCCGGATGACGGAGCAAAGACTTCGGCGTGAAGATGACGAGTGGCTTGCGGAACTCCCACTTCACCTGGCGTCGGAGGATGTGGAAAATGTTCGCGGGCGTGGTGAGGTTGGCGACGACCATGTTCCATTCAGCGGCGAGCTGGAGGAAGCGTTCCGGACGGGCGTTCGAGTGCTCGGGGCCCTGGCCTTCGTAGCCGTGAGGAAGCAAGAGGGTCACACCGTTCTGGCGCTGCCACTTCGATTCCCCGCTTGAGATGAATTGGTCGATGATGGTTTGCGCGCCGTTGGCGAAGTCGCCGAACTGCGCTTCCCAGATGTTGAGGCCCGACGGCGAGCCGAGGCCGTAGCCGTATTCGAAACCGAGCACGGCGTACTCAGAGAGCAGCGAATTGTAGATGCGGAACTTGCCTTGCTTGCTGTCGATGTGTTGCAGGAACAAGTGACGGAGGTTCGACTCTTCGTCCACCACACCGGCGTGACGGTGCGAGAAGGTCCCGCGGATGCAGTCTTGGCCGGACATGCGAACGTTGATGCCTTCTTGCAGGAGCGAGCCGTAGGCGAGCAACTCTCCCATCGCCCAATCGAGCTGATCGTCACCGAGGCGCTTCTTGCGCTCTTCGAGGAGCTTCAACACTTTATCGATCGGCTTAAAACCGGCCGGCAAGGTGGTGAGGGCCTTGACGGCTTTCTCCAACACGTCACGCTTCACGGCCGTTTTCGGTGAGTGATCAAAATCCTGGGGTGTCGAGCGGCGAAAAGTTTTCCATTCTTCTTCGGGCTTTTGATACTGGTACGGCAGCGGAGACTGCTTCACCGAATTGAAGCGGTCCTGGAGAAGGTTCTTGAACTCTTCTTCCATCTGCACCGCCAGCTGGGCCTCGATCTGGCGACCTTCGATCAATTTGTCTTTGTACACTTCGCGCGGATTATTGTGTTTGCCGATCAACTTATAAAGCGAAGGCTGCGTGAACTTCGGCTCGTCGGATTCGTTGTGGCCGTGCTTGCGGTAGCAAACCATGTCCACGAAGATGTCGCCTTTAAATTTCGCGCGGAACTCCATGGCGAGCTCCATCGCATACACGACGGCTTCGGCATCATCACCGTTCACGTGGATGATCGGTGCTTCGAGAGTCCGTGCCACGCTGGTGCAGTAGATCGACGTACGGGCATCATCGAAGTCCGTGGTGAAACCAACTTGGTTATTAATCACGAAGTGAAGAGCGCCGTCGACGCTGTAGCCTTTCAGACCTGACATCTGCACGGTTTCGTACACAATACCTTGGCCCGCAACTGCGGCGTCACCGTGAAGGATGACCGCCAAGACCTTGCTGCGTTCTTCACCGTAAAGATTGTCGGCCTGAGCGCGGCAGTAGCCCAAAGCCACGGCAGCAACGGCTTCCAAGTGCGACGGGTTCGGCATGAGCTTCAGGTAGACGCCCTTCCCGCTCGGCGTTTGGACTTTCGAGCTGTAGCCCAGGTGGTACTTCACGTCACCGTCACCCATCGTCAGGTCGGGCTTCGCGACACCCTCAAATTCATTAAAAATGTATTCGTAGGTTTTACCAAGGATGTTCGCAAGGACATTCAAGCGCCCACGATGGGCCATGCCGATGACGACTTCTTCCACGCCGAAATCGACCGCGGCGTTGATGGCCGCATCCAACGCAGGAATGGTGTTCTCCCCGCCTTCCAGCGAGAAACGTTTTTGCCCGACGTACTTCGTGTGCAAGAAGTTTTCAAAAGCCACGGCTTCGTTGAGCTTGCGGAGAATGCGTTTTTTCTTGTCGATGGAGAACTGGCGCTGCGTGGCCCCTTTCTCGAAGCGCTCCTGGAACCAGTCACGGATCTCGACGTTGTTGATGTGGGTGAACTCGACGCCGATCGGGCCGCAGTAAAGATCCTGTAGGAAAGCGATGATCTCTTTGAGAGTTGCACCGGGGCGACCGATCAATTCTCCCACGGCGAAGCGGGAGTCGAGGTCGCTTGAGCTCAAACCAAAGTCTGCGAGTTCGAGCTTCGGCATCCGATTCTTGCGTTCACGGACAGGATTGGTTTTTGAAAGCAAGTGTCCGCGCGCGCGGTAGCCGTTAATTAAGCGGAACACTTTTAACTCAGCTGAAAAGTTCTCGCTCGCTACGTTTCCGTCGGGACCGGTGCCTTCGGCACGACTAGCGTAGTCAAAGCCACGGAAGAACTGGCGCCATGATTCTTCGACGCTCGCCGGATTACGTGTGTAATCGGCATAGAGCGCATCAACGTAGGCGTTGTCAGAGGAAGAGACGTAGGAAAAATCAGCAGTGGGTTTCATGCATGAATCCATTGGAGATGAGTAGTGACGAGATATTATAGTGCGCGAGAACGCGTACGAGAATGAGAAAAACCTGGAAAAATCATTACCTACCGCATAGGGCCAACGCCACTAGGCGAAACGGGCGAGGAAAGTCATCAGTGTTTGCAAAACTTGCGGCGGGATCTCGTGGCCTCCACGAAACGGCGCCCACACTCCATCCCACCCCTTCTCTTTCAATAATTGATTGAGGTCTTTGGCCTGGGCGAGTGAAAGCAGCGGGTCGTTGTCACCGTGTGATTGAAAAAACGGAACTGAGCGTTCAAAGGCAGCGGCCTCAAGACCGGCGCGATCTAACAGTGTTCCTGAAAGGATGATCAAGGCCGTAGGACTTAGTCGGGCCGCAAGATGGCTCGCGAGCATCGCTCCCTGACTGAACCCACCTAAAATAAGTTTAGAGTGACGTTTCTGCAGTTCTCGTAGTTCCAGTTCCACTGTTTCGAGAGAGGCCAAAAATTCCGGCGGCCGTTTGTCCGCAAAAGTACGGTGACGATTTTCGCGCATCGCTCTTTCAAGCTCGGCCATATCAATCGGAAACCAGGCGCGGCCTTCCCACATATTGCCGAAGGGCACGGGCACGGGCCCGTTGGGGAAATACCAATGGAATTTTCCATCAGGATCAAGATAGCGATGCAACGGAGCGAGGTCGTTCATGTCCGCGCCGTAGCCATGGAATAGGACCACAGCGGTGTCGCTCGTTCCGCCGTTATGGACGTGGGGCATTTTCATGTGGGCTATTTTCTTTTCTTTGCCAAGAAGTCGGCAAGGGCCTTTTGAATGGCCATCAATTCGGGCTTGAGCGCGGGGTTCTTTTGATTCAGGCGCTGGAGGAGCTGTTGGACTTGGTGCTGCATGAGCTTGGCGTCGGAGAGCACCTCCGCCATGAACTCCCCTTTCTCTTGGGCCACGGCCACCTGCACGCGCGCCTCAAACTTGGTGTCTTCCATCATTTGGTAGAGCTGCGCCAGATTCACATCCCCGGGCTCAGGGGCGAGCTGGAGAGCACTCGAACCGTTGGTGATCGTTCGTTGCGCGACGGGAGCATTGGGTACAGGATTGGCTGACTGAACCGGAGCTTTGGCCTGCGCCATCTTCGCGCGCACTTCTTCGATCTTTTTTACTTGAGCGCCGCCGATGCTGGTCGCAGCTTTTGGCGCAGACGAATCGGCCGCCGCGGGTGCAGCAGGTTTCGTGGCAACAGACGGAGCGGCAGGCTTTTCTGGAGAGGCGCCAAATTCTAAATCCACTGTGTCATGCAGTGATTCATTGCGCTTTCTCTTCTGCTCTTCTTCGTCCTCGAATTCGAGGTCCAAATCTTCCAATGGCATAGGTTACTTAAATCCCTAGCTTCCTATCGGCGCCTCTAGAGGAATAATTGAGTTTCCGCGTCTTTTTATCGGTTTTTCTCAAGTTTTCACCCAAAGGGTCGATAACACATCACATAAGTATGTTTTAGGCCCGCTTGGGGAGGTTCTATGTCTGGTGATGAAGACGATAAGGCCACGGTCGTTATCGACATCAATGCCTTGAAAAAAGAGAAAGAGAAGAAGGAAAAAGAGATCGCCGAGTTCGCGGGCTCTTTGGAATTCGGGGTGGACTCATCTGCCAGCGAACCCCTCTCCGGCGAAAAAGACGAAGCGCAAGTTCCGGTGCTGTTCTTCGAGTTCGGCGGCAAAACATTCGCCGAGATGAAAATGCAACTTCCGACGGACATCGACTACCAGATCGTCAAGGATCTTCCGCAGCTCAATGACTGGCTCAAAAAGAAAATTCCTCTCGTGGTGGTGTTTGCGTTTGATGTGAATCCAAAAGCGATCAACCAGCTCTGCGCGCAGTTAAAAGTAAAATTCAAGCACGTTCACACCGTGATCGTGGCGAAGAAACTTTCAGCAGAAAAAGTGAAGATGCACAAGGCGTCTCCCGCCGGCGCCGCCGGGTACGTGCAATATCCGTTCACCAAGGCCGACATGTCACAGGCGTTGGTTCCGATTTTAGCGAAAGCTGCAAGTTAGATTAAAAAGAGGGCCGGCAAGAAAGGTGTTCGGCCGGCCCTTTGCGCTCTGGGAGGATGCGGCCCGAAGGCCTACGCGCTCTCATCCTGCCTGGCCTCTCCGGCAAGCGTCAACCGACTGACACAGTTTTTTTTCTCACACAATGTCCCAATCAGGGCCTTGCGCGGTTGACGGTAAAGTGCCGCCACTGAAATGATACAGAAATGATGAAGACCCTCTTTGTAACTCAGTGCTTCCTACTGTCTCTTTCAAGTTTCGCGGCCGACTGGTCCCGTGAGGCCGAGCTCCCCGGCGGGGATGGCAAAAAATCACCTCTCCATCGCGCCAACATTTACCAACAGGACGCCGAGTCTTGGGAAGAGTCCGTAAAGCAGGGCCGCCTCCACACTTTCCACTATCCCGTGACGATCACCGAACTCAACATTCCCTTCAAGGCCCTCAAAGACTTCCTTGATGCTGAACAAAGCGATCCGTTAAAAAAATGGATCTACCAGATCTCGCAGAAGGCGACCAAGTTCGAATCCACCGAAGACGTGATGAACTGGCTGGGCATTCACCCCTTTCCCGCCTCGTCGAGCGAGCGAGGCCCGGGCCCCTGGCCGGAAGTTTCGCCGGGTGAGCACGAACTCGGAATGGGAGCAACGCTCATTGATATGAACGGAGCCGAAGCTCTCACGTTCAGCTGCGCCGCCTGCCACTCGGCCGACCTGTTTGGAAAAAAAGTCGTGGGTCTCACTAACCGCTTTCCGCGCGCCAATGAATTCTTTCGCGTCGGCAAGAAGCTCTTGCCCTACGCCCATCCGGATATTTTTCGTAGCATGACCGGAGCGACGCAAGCCGAAGTCGATATATTAAAGAAGTCGCGCTACGCCGTGCAGTTCGTCGGCGCGAAAAAACCCGAGGCTTTGGGCCTCGACACGAGCCTCGCTCAGGTCGCTCTCTCGCTGGCCCGTCGGGCGAAAGACCCCATGGCAACGCGCAAGCTCTTGAACGCCAACTTCCCGCGCTCCAATCCCTTGGATAAAAAAATCGCCGACAGCAAGCCCGCGGTGTGGTGGAACGTGAAGTACAAGACGCGCTGGCTCTCTGACGGCTCGATCGTGCAAGGTAATCCCATCCACACCAACTTCCTGTGGAACGAGATTGGCCGCGGCGTCGATCTGCATGCGCTGGAGAAGTGGCTCACAGAAAATCAACAAGTGATCGACGATCTCACCGCCGCCGTGTTCGCCACCGAAGCGCCCGCGTACCTCGATTTCCTTCCGGAAGATACTTTCAACGAAGCACTCGCGCGCCAAGGTCAGCCGGTGTTCAAAAATAACTGCATGAGCTGCCACGGGAATTATGAGAAGGCGTGGGACCAACCTTTCGCCCATCTCATGCCTCTCAAAGAGCGGGTAAAGACCACCGCCGTTTGGTACCACAAGAAAACGCCCGTGATTGACGTGGGCACAGACCCGGGCCGTTTTGAGGGCATGCAGTACTTCGCCAAGGAACTCAACGCGCTGAAAATTTCTCAAGCGATCAAGACGATCGTCGAGCCTCAGAAAGGTTACGTTCCGCCACCGCTCGTGGGGATCTGGGCGCGCTGGCCTTACTTCCACAACAACTCGGCGCCGAACCTCTGCGCTGTCCTGACCCGCGCTGACCAGCGACCCGTGACCTACGTCGCAGGACCTGCGGTTGATCCGCGCACAGACTACGACGCTGAATGCGGCGGCTACCCGCTCGGTGCCGCAGCGCCGGCCGCTTGGAAAAAAGACAAGGCCTATCTCTACGACACTCGCCGCGAGGGTCTCCGGAATACGGGCCACGACGAAAAGATCTTCTTAAGAGATGGGGTGGAGATCATGACGGCGAGTGAGAAACGCGCCTTGATTGAATTCCTCAAGACGCTCTAGGGCGCCACGTCGGTGGCCGGTGCGTTCGGAACGCGCCGGAAGAGACCGCCCAGGGGCGCGAGCGCCTCTGCACCCATGGTGCGGAAGTTGCGCTGAAGAGTGTAGAACTCTTCGGGCTTAGGCCCCAAGCTGCGAAGGTACGTGAGATCCGCCACCCAGAGATCACCTTCACGGCTTCCCGATCCATTCACAAAGAGCACGTAGAACCACCGCTTCTCACCGTTCAAGCGCGCCCACACATCCAGAGGCGAATTCACAATAAACATGGCGATCAAGTCCCGGGGATCCGTCACATTTTGCATTTTAGTTTTAACGGTATCGTCCCAGTTGCTGTCTTTGGCAAAGTAGGCAGCGATCTCTTCGCCCTTCAAAGCCGGGAGCACGACGTTGATGTAGGTCGTCCCGAAATAGGCCCCGGTCAATCCGTAGCCTTCCACTGGCAAGCCAAAACCGCGGCACAGCATCAACTCCTCTTCCGTGGAACACTTGAGTTCGCTGAGCGCCATCGGTGCTCGCTCAAGCCCTGGCGGCTTCACCGGTTTGATTTCAAAGTCCGAAAGCTTCACCTCAGGTGGCTTTGGAACCTCGACGATGGCCGCTTGCTGAGCAGCAGCGATCTCCGCCGGATCTTCTTTCATGTAGAAAAATAACGCTGATCCACCTACGGCCACGACGAACGCCAAAATCTTAATCAACTGCGACTGCGAATCTTCGATTTCTGTGGCCGATTTTCTACTGGGACGTGCCTCACTTCGTGGCACGCGCTTGCTTGCGCCTGGCACCGCTGAAAAACCGGAGCGAGTGGTGTTTCCGGATTTTACTTCCGCAATCGGCATCCCCGGAGACGTTCTTCCCGGAGAGGTCTTCTCCTTAGACGAAGCGAGGTCTTTGGCGAAATCAAAGGTCTTCCCCGATTCCTCGTCTGAAAGCAGGGCGAGTGTCACGTGAGCGCCCAGCTTCACGGGGAAAAATGAGGTGAAGCTCGCGCGCTGACCGGGCACCAGCCGCTCTTCATTGATGAAGGCCCCGTTGGTGCTTCCTTGGTCGACGACGAAGAACTGATCACCTTCGGCGATGATCAAAAGATGTTTGCGCGATAGGCTTTCGGCTTCAATCTGAACGTCACACTCTTGACCGCTGCCGAGCAACGTTTTCTCTTTCTGTAGTTTGTGTGTGACGGGCTCCTGCCCCTCAACCGTTATTTCTATGCGCATTTAAAGACCATTATAACTCCCTGAAAGTTCGAGTAAACACTAAACTGCTAAGCGTCACCTTTGTTCGATTAAAAATTTTTTCATTCCGCCTGCATTTGCCCCTACCCGAAAAAGAACTCTCAATAAGTCAAATGAACCTGCTTGCGGGCACATAAGTCTTGCGTTAAAGTTGACTCAACCCCATTGCATTCTCACTGACTATTTATAGGCCAGCTTATGCGTGGGAAATTATTATTGATAAATTAAGACTCGTTTTAAACGGGATAGAAAACACAAAGGAGTTCCCCATGTTCAAGTACTCACTTCTCGCCGTTGCTTTGATTTTCGTTGCTGTTGCATGCAACAAGAAAGAAGAAGCTGCTCCAGTTGAAGCCGCTCCAGTAGAAGCAGCACCAGTTGAAGCTGCTCCAGAAGCTGCTCCAATGGAAGAAGCTGCTCCAGCAGAAGCTGCTCCAGAAGCTGCTCCAGCTCAGTAAGATCTAGATTTAAGATCAAAGAAAAGGCCTGCGTAAGCGGGCCTTTTTTTTTAGCTACTTAGCCCACCTCATTCAACATTTCCCTTCGAAAGCCGATACGCATCTATGAAGAATTTTCTTCTCAGCTTCGTGCTTTTCTCTTCTTTCGCGGTGGCGCTTGATCCCGCCGTAATTTCCGCGCAACAAATCAATGCCTGGGAAAAAATTGCGCTGAAAGAAATTCAGAAACACAGGACAGCAGCTCCTGAAAAAGAATTCCAGCTCTACATGGTGGCCGGTCGAGAGCTCGCGGCCCACGGCTTCACCGATAAATCCATCCACTACTATCAGCAGGCCTTCGACCATTCATCAAACGCTGATAAATCTGAAGCCGTCATTCAACTGGTGAACCTTCGGAGAGAAAATAAAGTCGAACTCAAGAAAGCTCTCGAGCGCGCGAAGACGTGGTTCGCAGCTCATCCGGACACAACCCTGGCGCAGACGAAAGACTGGCTCGCGATGATGGAAGGGTACGCGCAAGGAAAAACACCGCTGATTGAAAAGACCTACCGTGCCGTGTGGGCACGCGATGCGAGAGTCGCGGAACTCATGAAAGAAGGAAAAGCCGAAGAGGCCTACAAACTTCTCGGTGCGCGTTCTTTGCAAGACGCCAACATCAACGAAAAAATTCGCCAAGACCTGCTGGCCGCGGTGGCACTCGGAAAGACGGCAGCACCGCCGTTGTGGTGCAAGCCCACCATGGATCGCTACCCGACTTCGTTAACGTGGAGCATGCGCTTTTGCCGCTATCTGGAAGACTGGAAGGCCGGCAAGAAATCCAAAGAAAGTATCCAGAGCGTGCGCGAGCAGCTGAAGAAAGAAAATCCTGAACGACTCTACTGGGCCGATCTCCTGGAGCGCCTATGAAGCTCTGGGGTTTACTAGCGCTTCTCATACTCGCGGCCTGTGACCAAAACGGCCTGGGCGTGGGCTCGGCAGTGAAAAATTTCTTCACCACCCCCGTCGATGCGGTCAGTGACATCTTCAGTGATGCCGCCTACAAGCGCCGTCGTGAAGCCACGCTCGCGCAGCAAGAAGTCGATGGCGTAGGCGAGATTCGTTACTGCGTTGACCCTACCGGTGCACCCATCCCTCTTGATCAAATGAACGCGCTGGATGGACTCGCGCAGGGTCTGCGCAGTGAGGCCTGTCAGTGCGTGCCGTGGGGAGATTGCCCGACGCAGGTTTGTGCCTGCGGATCACTGTGTCCGCGCGGCTTTGATATCTTTCGCCACCCCGCAGGTGCGACGGCGAAGTCACTCTCCACTCCCGCCAATGGGCTCGCGTTTCGTAACGAATCCGTGGGCCAGTATGAAATGACCGGCGGCTACTGCTGGGGCCACGCGCGGCTGACGTCGCAGTTCAATCGACTGGCTTTTTTCAAACCTGACGAACCGGCGCCCCACGACATCCGGTCCACGGACCCCGCAGAGCAAGAGCGGGCCGTGAAATTCTACAAAGGTCTCATCGACAAGATCGACGACAACAAAGCCGTGAACATTCCCGGCTACCCAGACCTCCAGTCCCTCTCCGATGATCCCGCTCTGCAATCTTATCTCGGCGACAAGATGGCCAAGAGTTGGGCCGACCAGGCCATGAGCTGGCAGGGCCTCTTCACGGCGGTCGATGGTCGCAAGCAAAGCAACGATTCCTACGCGCGCTTGTTCACGGACGTGAAAGAGCGCATCGACATGCACATGCAGCCCACCATCATTTTCACGAGCCGCGGCTCCCCGTTCATGACCCACGCCGTGCTGGTCTCGCACTATGAAATGATGGGAGATGGCCGCATGAAGCTGTGCCTGCGTGACAACAATCACCCGGAATACCTCGCGGCGACTTGCCAAGACAGCATGGTCATCGACCCGAGCAATGGCCTTGAATACAGCGCCTGGGGCGACATCGGCAGCGCGAAATTGGCCCATAACGAAAATGCCGACGCTGCCGCTCAAGCGGCGTCGCTGCAACGCAAATGCTCTCGCGAGAAAGGTTGCGCTGAGGACTGAAAAGCCTTGCTCCCTCTGCCGGATGCGGTGAAAATGATTTCAGAGGGAGAATTACATGCTCATTTTGTTTGGTGGCAGCTCTGAAGAACGACTCGTGTCTGTGGCCAGCGCGCAAAACCTCATGAGCCATCTTCCGGAAGCGAAGCTCCTCTTCATGGCGCCGAACAATGCTGTTCATTTCGTAGAACCCGCCGAGCTGACCCGCCACGCCGATCCGTTCACGAAAGCATTTATCCCGATGACCGCCGCCTTCGCGGGCTCGCTCGAGGTCGCCCTGCCCGTGCTCAAGGGCCACACTTTTATCCTGGCGCTGCATGGGACCGAAGGCGAAGACGGGGAACTGCAAGCACTGCTCGAGAAAAATCACATCGCGTTCACGGGCTCGAGCGCGCGCGCGAGTCGACTGGCGTTTGATAAAAAGCACACCAAAGAATTGGCGCTCGCTCACCACTTGCCCATCACCGAGGATCTCTTGCTCACCCACCCGGCGAGCAGCGATGAGCAAAAAAAGCTCCGCGACTTCTTTGCGACGTTCGGCAAGATCGTGCTGAAGCCCGTCGCCAACGGCTCGAGCGTGGGGCTCTTCATCATCGACTCCGCGAGCGCGCTAGAAGACGCCATCAAGAAATTAAATCCGACCGCTGGTAGCTACCTCGCCGAAAGATTCATCACCGGTCGCGAGATCACCGTCGGCGTTCGTCACCACCTCGATGGCCGCGTCGCCGCTTTACCGTGCTCAGAAGTCCGCGTGACTCAAGGTCGTCAGTTTGACTACGAAGGAAAGTACCTCGGTCACGGGGTGCAAGAACTCACGCCCGCACCGCTCGATCCGGAGGTCACACAGCGCTGCCAGGCCCTGGCGGTGAAAGTGCACCAGGCCTGCGGCTGCGAAGGCTACACCCGCACCGATATGATTTTAACGAACGCGGGCCCGATTCTTCTAGAGATCAACACGCTGCCGGGACTTTCTCGCGCGTCGTTCATTCCGCAGCAGCTGGTGGCCAACGGTGAAACCTTACGCAGTTTTTTCACCGAACAGGTTGAACTCGCGGAGCGAAGAAACTTAGCTCAGAAGTGAGCGGCCCCACCAGAGACCGACGGCCCCTAAAACGATTTGCCCCACCACGCTCACCACCAAGATTCCGTAAGAGCCGCGCTCCCACAGCTGAAGATTTTCCCAGCTCAGAGCAGAAAATGTGGTGAAGGCACCCAAGAGACCGGTGGCGAGGAAGTACATCATACTGGAACTGAGGCCTTGCTTCATCTGCTGCCCCAGCACCACTCCTAACAGAAATGAACCCACGACATTGATGGCGAAAACTCCCCAGGGCAATGCCAGAGAGCTGAACACACGCGAAAGCCCGAAACGAAGAATAGCGCCCAGCGCTCCTCCTGCCCCTACCCATAAAAAATCCATATTTTACCTCCGGAAATAGTCGCGCTGCTCCTGGCCATTTTGACGCCAGCTCAGCAAGATGGAAAGGCAAATTTAACGGGAGTACTCATGGGCCGTAAGTGGAACAACATCAAGATGAAGAAAGCCGCGCAAGATAAGGCGCGCTCTGCGAACTACACCAAAATTCTGCGCGAGATCACTATGTCGGTGCGCAGTGCGGGTGGTGAGCCAGAATCAAACTTCGGTTTGAAGATTGCCCTCGTCAAGGCCAAAGACAACAACGTCCCTCGCGACAACGTCGAACGCGCCATCAAGAAAGGCATGGGCGAAGGCGGCGAGAACTACGAAGAAATTAACTACGAAGCTTACGCCCTAGACGGTGTGGCGGTGTTCGTTGAAGCGGCGACCGACAACCCGACCCGCACCATCAGCAACGTGCGCTCTTATTTCAACAAGTGGGGCGGCGCGATCGGCACGCAGGGCTGTCTGCAGTTTGTGTTCGAGCGCAAGGCGATCTTCACCGTCAAGGCCGAAGGCCTCGACCCTGACGAGTTGACCATGGAACTCATCGATGCCGGCTGCGAAGACATCGAACTCGAAGACGGTTTTCTCACGATCAAGGGTGAAGTTGGAAACTACGGCGAGCTTCACAAGAAACTCGAAGCCATGAAGATCAAAGTTGAAGATTCCGGCCTTGAGCGCTTGCCGCTCAACACGAAAGAAGTGAAAGACAAGGACACCTACCAGCGCATCTTGAAGCTCATCGACGTGCTGGAAGAAGATGATGATGTCCAGAAGGTCTATCACAACATGGACTTCAACGAAGCATTCAGCGACTGAAATACTTATTCCTCATCGTCCTCTCCCTTTCTGCCAGCGCGGCCCCCCTCTACGAATTGGGCCTCGCTGCGGGTGGTGGCTACCTGCCCGACTACCCCGCATCCGACGAGGGCCGTGTCCGAAGTCTCGTGGTTCCGAACTTTCGCTACCGCGGACGCGTCTTGCGCGCTGACGAAGACAGCGGACTGCGCGCGCGCCTGTTCACTGACGAAAGAATAGACTTCGACTTCAGCTTCGGCGGAGCGTTTCCGGTGAACACGGGCGATAACCGTGCTCGCAAAGGAATGGATGCGCTCGACTGGTTGGTGGAGTTCGGACCTCGTCTGTTCGTGATTCTCTGGCATGACGAAGCCCAGGGGCGACTGCGCTTCGGCCTTCCGTTCCGTGCGGTTTTTTCCACCGATGGAACCTCAGCGACTCATCGCGGGTTCGTCGCCGTTCCCGGATTCATCGGTGAGGTTTTTTCCTGGCCCTGCAGCACCTGCCGGCTCTACACCGCCGTGGGCCCGACCTTCGCGACAGAGGGCGTGGGAGATTATTTCTATCAAGTCGAAAAAAAAGATGTCACGGATTCACGGCCCGCGTTTAACGGTAAACAAGGCTACACCGGCACCGATCTCACCGCCGGCATCTCCTACACTCACAAAGACATCGAGCTCTACCTCGGTGGCCGCGTCTCGAGCTATGCAGGTGCCGCCAATCAAGCGAGCCCGCTCTTTAAGCGCAAAGAAAACGTCGCTGGGTTCTTCGCCATCGGCTGGCTTTTCTATTCATCTACCGCCCAGGGAGAGGATTAAGCTGACCTTTTCTTGACAGGAGAGGCCCAGGCCGAGAAACAAGGGTTTTCCATTTTTGAGAGGTTCCAATGGGCATTCTGGGCATCATCATTTCACTCGCCGGACTCATGTACTTTGCCTACCGCGGACTCAACGTCCTCCTGCTGGCCCCACTCATGACCATGCTGGCCTGCCTCTTTCACACCGACACACCCATGCTCGCGACACTCACACAAGTCTATATGCCCGCTGTCGGTGGCTATGTGGTTAAGTATCTCCCACTCTTTTTGCTCGGTTCACTCTTCGGCAAGCTTATGAGCGAGTCAGGATCCGCCGATACCATCGCACGCATCGTCGCCGGCAAGCTCGGCGCACGTCACGCGGTCTTAGCGGTCATCGCGTCTTGCGCCGTCCTCACCTACGGTGGCGTGTCTCTTTTCGTGGTGGCCTTTGCCATGGAGCCACTGGCGGTTTCTCTCTTCCGTGAGGCCAACCTTCATCGTCGCTTCATTCCTGGTGCCATCGCCGTCGGTGCATTTACCTTCACCATGACTGCTCTTCCAGGCACACCAGCGATCCAAAACGCTATTCCGATGCCTTACTTCGGCACAGACACATTCGCAGCTCCAGGCCTGGGCATCATCGCATCGCTGATCATGGGTGGTATCGGCAGCTGGTGGATCATTCGCCGCACGCGCAAGGCGCAAGCAAGTGGCGAAGTATTCACGGAGAAATCGACAGCAGTTGCCACCGTAAAAGAAAATCTTCCAAGTGCCCTCACGGCGTTCGCACCACTCATCGTGGTTTTCGCTTTCAACTACATCTTCAGCCGTGTGCTGCTGCCTTCATGGGATCACGCGTACCTTTCAGATAAACTCTACGGCGCAACCACGCTGGATAAAGTCATCGGGACCTGGGCCCTCGTTGTGGCGCTCGTCCTTGGAATCCTCAGCATTCTCGCCCTCCACTTTAAACGCATGAAGAATCCGCTGGAGGCCGTGAACCGTGGCACATTGGATTGCATGCTGCCGGTGTTCAACACCGCTTCGGAAGTCGGCTACGGCAACGCCATCGCCGCACTCAGCTCGTTTGCAATTATCAAAGCAGGTATTCTTGGAATGTCGGGCTCGAACCCACTGGTCTCCGAAGCCGTGGCGGTCAACGTTCTCGCCGGTATCACCGGTTCTTCATCGGGTGGCTTGAGCATCGCTCTCGAGGCACTCGGCAAGACGTACTTGGACATGGCGGTCGCTCAAGGCATTTCTCCGGAACTTCTTCACCGCGTAGGCACGATCGCCTCCGGTGGCTTCGACACGCTTCCGCACAACGGCGCCGTGATCACCTTGCTCGCTATCTGCGGCATGGATCACAAGCGCTCGTACTTTGATATCTTCATGGTGGCGGTGGCGTTCCCAGTCATTGCGACCGTTACGGTGGTGACCCTCGGATCAATCTTCGGCAGTTTCTAAGCTCTTAAATGAAAGAGGCCGGCAAAGCCGGCCTCTTCTGAAATCTACTTCTTCGCGTTCTTAACTAACTCATCTTTTAATTTTTTCTGATCCGTGATGCCCTTGCCGAGCCAGATGCACCAGGTGGCCTGCATGATCTCGTCGCCGTCTACGCTCAGCACACTCGCTCCCGACGTAAAAGTGGTCTTACCGCCAGAGTACGCGATGGTGATGGTGTCACCTTTCTTGAAGTCACTCTTGAACACGCTCAGGAGCTCTTTCACTTTGTCTTTGTTCTTGTAGTCGCAGTTCTTGTAAGCACCGTCGAGCGAGTCTTTGATCTTGTCGGCTTCCACATCGCGCAGGAACTCGAGTTCGAACTTCTTGTCGCCGGTAGACGCCGCCAACGCCGCACGGACGTCTTCCGCCGCCGGAATGGTCGAGACGTAGTGAGTGATCTTATAAACATCGAACGTGAGGAACGCGACGCTCTTCTGGCGAATGCCTTCGCCGGTCTTCACCATGTCTTGAGCAAAGGCGTGATTCGCGATCGCTGTGAGTGCCAAAAGACACAATAGCTTTTTCATGAGAGCTCCTTCGGTTTGTTGCTCTCAGTATAGCCTAAGATATCGCCAAAACTAAAACTGACAAGAAGTTTTCAGATTCAAGGAGCTGAGGAGTGAAGGAGGAGGCGTACGTTTAAGTACGCCGCACGACTGAACGATCGAGGGCGACGAAGAAGACGGAGGCTTATCGTCAGTTTTACAAACCCATGCCCCAGCCGCCGGAGATGTTATAGGCCTCGCCGGTTATTGTCGACGCACTCTTCGAGCACAGAAACGCCACCATGTCCGCCACCTGGGCCGGGCTGGTGAGCTGCTTGATGTGGGAGTCTTTCAAGAAGACGCGCGCGAGCACTTCTTCTTCGCTCAGGTTATTGAGCTCCATCTGGGACTTCACTTGATTGCGCATGAGTGGTGTGTCCACGAAGCCCGGGCAGATGGTGTTGACTGTAATGCTGTCGGGGGCGAGTTCGATGGCGGCGACTTTCGCGAAGCCGAGCACACCGTGTTTGGCGGCGACGTAGGCCGACTTAAACGGACTGGCGAGTTTACCGTGCACAGAACTGATGTTGATGATGCGGCCCGATTTGCGCGCTTTCATCGACGGGATCACGGACTTCGTGCAGAGAAATGTTCCGGTCAGCATCACACCGATGAGCTGGTTCCATTTCTCGAGAGGAAACTCCGCAATCGGAGACATGGATTGCAAACCTGAGTTGTTCACCAAGACGCCGATATTATCACCGGATTCTTTGACGGCTTTTTGAACCGCGTCTTCGCTCGAAACATCGCAGAAAACGTGACGGATGTTCGGATGAGTTTCGGCCGGCGCGCGCAGATCCCAGTTGATGACGTGGTAACCTTCAGCGTGCAGCTTCTCCGCAATCGCAAGGCCGATGCCGCTGGAAGCTCCCGTGACGATCGCCGTTGTTTTTGTGCTCATAGACGGCCATCCCATTTTTTCATCTTCAACTTACCCGTGCTCCACTGCTCGACGACCTTCGAGATCATGTGCATCTGCGGGCCCTTTTTGTTGTGGTAGTTAGGTCCTGTGTAGCCCCACCAGTCCCAGCAACCGCGCGGATTGTTGAGCAAGAAGTTCCGCACCGCCTGCGGGTAGAGAATGATGATCTTGTTACTTTCCGCCCAGGCGTTGTAGCCGGTGTGGAGTACGTAATCCATGCCGACGTCATCGGTGGTTTGGCGGCAACCATGGAACGCGACGTGGAGGTGGCACTTCTGAAGCGCGTTCTCGCACTCTTTAGGGACGTAGGCGAAACCCGTGCGCGCGAGCGAGATCCCAGCTGGATTTACGCCGAAGGCCTGGTTGAATTTAAAAAGACGATCTTCAGAAGCTTTCTGCTTTGCTTTCAAGGGCCCCACGAGTGCGTCGAGGATTTCGCCGGCGACGTCGCGGCCGCAGTTTGAAATGTACGGGCTCGCCGAAGGAATCGCGCAGTCGTTACCAAAATCCATCGTGGGAAAGGCGTGGCCCACCGGCATGCGATCCACCACGGTCATGTTAGAGGCTTTCAACCCCCAGGCCTGGTAGAGATCACGCAGCCGTTGCATCATGATCGGAAGCACAGTGCGATCAGCGGTACCAGAGAGCAAATAAACTTTTGAGTTTTTGAGATTCGCGAGATCGTCGATGCTGCCTTCGCGCTCGAGGCGTGCGGCTTCGCGCATAGAATCTTGTACAGTGGGAGCACCATTCGCGGTGTCCATGCAGCGGTTCAAGGCGTCCAGCATGCTGCCGCGAGCGCAGTAGAAAGGACCACCGGCGAGGACTCCTGCGCCGCTGACTTTAGATGAATAGGCGACGTGGAATTGATTGGCGAAATAACCGCCAGAAGAAAGACCAGAAACGGTCACTTCAGCAGCAGTCGCAGTGAGACAAAGGAGAGCAAAACCTAGGGGGCATAGGATGTTTTTCATGCCTAAGGCATACCCCTAAATGGAGGGTTTAAGAAAGAATTTAATGCACCCCTCTATTCCACTAACCATTGGAAATCTTGGACCACTTGCTGGCCCGCAAAGTCCCACGCCCGCACCCGCACAGTATGGGTGCCAGGTGAGCTCGGAAAAGAGTTGAGAAAGCCCAGGTCAATGATGGGTCTACGGCAGCTGTAGTTTCCACACACCATGCTCGCTACATAGAATTTATCGACCTGTGCTTCTTCGTCAGCTCCGCCGGGAAGCATCTCAAAATTCCACACCGTGCGGGCCGCTGCCCCGTCGACTTCGACCTGCAACAAGTGCGGCGGCACGAGGAACTTATCATGCAAAATCAGATCAGTGATTTCCGCAAAAAGTGAATACGCTCCACTGACTTTGTTGCCACGAACTTCGCGGCCATTTTTAAGCAAACCAATGCGCTGGATGACCGGTGCGATGGTGTCGGCCAGTGGATCAAGAAACAGGAATGGGCTCACGTAACGGCGCTGGCCGTCGAGGATGTTGAGGTGGATGTGGTGATAGCGCTCGCCGTAGGTGGTGATGGGCCAGTTCACCACTTTGCCGATCTTTGTGCCGGCCGCGATGCTACCGCCGCTCTTAAAGGCCGCGTGGATCTCCGCCGGGATACTTTTACGGTCGACGTGGTGGTACTGCCATAAGAATCCGTCGGCATCGAGGATGGCGACTTCCCAGTAGAGTTCACCAAAAGCGTAGTTCTCGATGTTCACGACCTTGCCGCCGGCACTGGCGAAGACATCTTCATCCGCGTTGGCACGGATATCAAGTCCGTGATGGAAGTACGGCTGGCCGCCGTAGTTTTGGTAGGAGGCATTGGTGTGGCCAATGGAGAGCACGTTCACGGGCCATGGGTGGATCGCTCTCGCCGCTTTGGCTTCGAGAACACCATAGGCCTCAGCATAGTAGCTCGGCGTGCTCAGGCGTGAGGGATGCGCCTCATCGGCGCGGACTTGGAAACTCAAAAGCAAGGCGATTAAAATCATCATAGAGGTTATCCTCTCGTTTCAAGAGACTCTTTGACAATTACCCGACCAAATCGCTTCCGACTTTAAGTGCTCTCACTGGCCTGCTACACTTGGGCTGATGAAACTTTTAACCCTACCGATTCTTTTCGTTTTAAGTAGCTGTGCCTTCCAACGCCTGGCAGTCACCCAGCTCGATAATCTCATTGAGATTGAGATGGGCTCGAAGCTCGATCTCTACCGCACACAGAAAAAAATTCTCGAAGGGGACGTCACCCAACTTCTGGAATCGCAGAAACCCCATATCGACAAACTCGTGGCGCTCGTAAAAAAGATTGATCCCGCCAAGACCGACACCTTCCCTGCCCTTTGGAGCGAGATCGCCGTCGAGTATCGTCGCATCGCTTATTCATTTTCTGGCGTTCTTGCGAAACATCTCGTGACGCTGGATCCAAAGCAGAGAACGCACTTTTTCTCCAAGATGGAGAAAGAGAACAGCGAGATCCTTGCGAGAAGTGAAAAGCAGTCCGTGGAGAATTCGGCGAAACGGGTGGCGACGTTCTTCGGCGAAAGCACGCCGGCCCAGGAAAAAGTCCTCGAGCGAAATCTTCCCGAGATCAAGCGCCGCACCCTCGCGCGACTCGCCCGCAGACAGACGTTGCATCAAAAATTAAAAGACGTGCTCAGTAGCTCGGCTTTTGCTGCTGATAAAGAACGCACTGTTTTGGCCGCTTTTGAAAATTACCAGATCGACGCGGGCCTTGATCAAGACAGCGTCATCAAGATGATCCAAGACCTGTGCCGAGAACTGACTCCCGAGCAGATCCAAACCTTCAACGAGAAGCGCAAGGAAGCCTTGGGTCTGATAGAGCTCTACAAGAACACAGAGTTTTAATCAGCGCTCTTCGACGTCGAACTGTCGTGGCCCCGTCTCCTGGCTCGCGATGATGCTGAACGGAATTCGCCCAATCTCTCGACCATCAGTGGTTTCCACGGACACGCGCCAGTCACCAGGGGTGTAGTTCCCTTTCGAGGCATTTCCTCGATAGCCGCCTACTCGACCGCCGGTCACGCGCAGCTGGATCTTATCCGTGGTCTGCCAGCCATCCGCGACGCTGAACTTTTGCCAATGCAATACCACCGTGTCGTCGAAGCGGGCCGGTGAGAAGACTTTCGTGAAGAGGTGAATCGTGTCGCCGGGCCGTGCAGCGAAGTCCTGGTCACCGTTGTTCCAGGGCTTGTACCAAGGGTTCTCATGCGACAAGAAATAGCGACCTTCGCTTTTTTGAATGTCGTGGTAGATCCCCATCTCTTCGACGGCGAGCGGGACGGGCGGAATCCAACCCAAAAGATAGAACACCAAAAACAAACCGCTCACGGTCGCGCCCGGTATGACCAGACGGCGCTTCAGGAGTTCGGCATCGTTGACTTGCTTCATGAGAAATTTATAAACCGCCCACAGCACGAATCCCGTGGCGGCGAGAGACAGAAGAAACGGAATCCAGCCCACGAACCCCAGGGCAACGGGTATCATCATGCTAAAGAACGAAAACATACAGACCACGTAGAGACCGATCTTCGTGTCACCGCGCGATTGCACGTTCTTCATTTCGTTCGCGACCATGATTCCCATGAGAAGTCCCACGAACATCAGTGAAGAAAAGATCGAGGCGCTCTTGAGAAAGAAGAGCGAGTAGATGCTCAGCAAGCTTCCCAGGAAGAAGTGCACCATGGCGCTGCGATACTCCCACGGCTTCGCCAGCCAATTGGGAATGCTCCATTTCTGAGCGGTCACCAAGAATTCCGTGGTGAGCAAGAAGCCAACGATGAAAAGATAGAAGAGCTGCTGCACCACCGAGAAGATGTCGTCGATGCTCGACAGCGTGATCACGTCGAAGATGAAACCACCCAAGAAGAAGCTCAAGTTCACGCGCATCTCATGCTGGTCGTAGAACGCCAGGGCACGGGTCTTTAAGTTCTGCATGGGAGATCCTTCGCTAGATGGGTTTAACCACCTTCATTGTGCGAAGGATGAGCCAACAAGTCACGGGCCCAGTGAGAATCCACGCCGCATAAAACAGCGGGGTTTCATGAATGGAGGTCAACCCGCCGAGCATCTTGATGCCCATGAAAGCCAGGAACGCCAGCGCGATGGGCGGCACCGTCAATCCGAAGTGGTGGCGCCACACCCAGCTCCACTGTGAACGATTTAACACCAAGACGGCACTGAGAGTTCCCGCGCCCACAAAAATGGCGCTACAAAAAGCACCGCAGGCAAACGCCCCGTAGGCCATCGCCCAGTGAGCGATCCCGTGACCGCCACCGAAGGGACCGACCCCGAACTGAGGGCAAACGCTGAGAGTAATCAAGGCGCCAAAAAGCATGGCGCTATAAAAGCGCACTAATGTCGCGCGCGGCGAGAGTTCCACGGAGGCGTGGCCTAAAACTTTACTCGCCAGATGCGCGGGTACCTTTGTCGTCATACTTCCCCCTTCTTCAAGCTGCGCAACGCTCGACTCATTTTTTGGCGCAAGCTCACAGGTGTAGTGTCATATTTCTGCGCCAGCTCTTCGTAAGAAAATCCGGCCAGGTAATGTTCTTTCAGCAATCTCTTATTTTCAATCGAGAGACCTTCCAGCCACTCGTCAATTTCAATCGCGCTGGGGACCGCCTGGTCCGTGAGCTCTTCCGTCGCACGCACCTTTTCTTTACGGTAATCGTCGATCAGCAGGTGGCGTGCCATCACCAATAACCAGGGCAAGAACGGTGAGCCGTTCCACTGACTCCGGCGCTCGAGGACGCGCGCAAAACACTCTTGAAAAAGATCCTCGGCCCGCTTCGGTGTGCGCTTGTGAAAGTACGCCCACAGGCGCTCTTCGTGCCGACGATAGAGGACCTCGAAGGCCCCCGGGTCGTCGTTCTGCACACGTCTCATTAAAGCTTCATCACTCTCCATAGAGTAATGGTGGCAAAACATAGGTGAAAAACACACCAAAAAGGTTGATCCCCACCGCTCCCCAGTAGATCACCCCACTGAGTTTCTTGGTGCGCTCACAGGCCTCCCGGGCCTCGATCGGACAGGGCTGATTGGCGGCCCAGCGGCGCACGAAAAAAGTCACCGACAGCATCACCAGACTTGCGCCGAAGAGCTGGCTTTTGTGTTCGGAGAGCCAGATCAGTTGCGGGAACTCGCCCAACATCCCCACCAGCGTCGCCCCCATGCCGAGAGCGACCAGCAAGGATGGAAGCGCGCAGCAGATCAGCGTGCCGAAGCTGGTGAACAGCGAGAACCAGGCCGACAGCCAGTTCGCCTTACTTCCGAGTAATATCGGTGACGGCATAACCGGCGTCCTTGATGAGTTCTTTAATCTTGTCGTCGGTGACCTTGAGAGAGTCAGGTGTAGAGAAAGAAACAACCTTATTGTCGAGATCCACGACGAGCTGCTCGACCTGGAGGGCCTTCAGTTTTTTTGTGATGCCCTGGGCGCACATGGAACAGACCATCCCATTCACTCCCACTGTCACCGTCTCAGCGAAAGCGCTCATGGAGACAAGTAAAGCGGCGCTTAGCAGTAAACCTTTCATTCGGAACTCCTTAGATGTGGATCATCCAGTTAAAAAACATGTCACCTTTTGTGGAAGAACCCATCTCCCATAAAACGTTTCTATAAAAAAGCCGCAAGAGCGGCGTGATCTTTGTTTCGCGCGCTGTAACGGGATCGTGTAACGCTTGCAGCATGACCCACGCCTGCAAACTATTAAAATCGGCGATGATGGGAGAGTAGCCCACACGCCCAATCCAGAGTCCCGTATCAAAGTCTGGACTCGCGAGATGGAGGTATTTTCCAGAAACAAAGTACTCCCTGGTCTCCCAGTCAGTCTCTAGCCCTCCAAGCCAGCCGAGGCGATTCTCATTCACTCCATCTTCGGCGCGACCGATGCCCGACACCAGATAAAGATTGGCCTGGGAAGCGGGGCCATTGTAGCGCCAGGCGAGATGATTCAACCGCGCGAGCTGCAGTTCTTGCTCGGCACCTGTGTCGTCTTGCAAGCGCCAGTATTCGGCACCAAACGCCCATTTATGCGTGAAAGAATAAAAGACGCCGGCTTCGGTCATGTCATCCATGTTCATGTTAGAGAGCATGGTGCCTCCCTGATAAATGACCGGATGTGACCACGCGATGAGAGGAAAAAAGACGAGGACCAACCACTTCATAAAGCTCCTTCTGCTAGGAGAACGGATGAGCCAGCGCTTTTGTGACATCAGGGCAAATTAACGAAAAAAGTAGCACTTTTACGCAGGAATCGCCCTTGATCGTGGGTGGTAAACACGCCGCAGCCGACCAAATTGTTTTGCTCAAAAAAGAACTCTCCCACCAGCATCATGTAGTGCGGCTGGACCTCCCCGTCTTGGGGCATGGGTTGCGCCACCCAGCGCGGACGGATCGCTTTCCCGCTCTCTAACTGTTTGCGCGTGATCACATGGATCCAGCCAGCGTTGTTCAGCACGAGTGAATCATTGAACCAACGCGACGAGGGCTCCGTCTCGATCACGCCCGCCCGGCGCTGATCGTAAGGAGTCAACTTCGTGACTCTTCCGGTGGTGAGCTCCAGCGCGGCAAAACCCGTAAACCCGTTTTGATAGGTGGTCGCCATGACGGCCCAGATTTGAGTGCCGTCGAACTGCACACTCACGGGCATGCCACCCTCGACTTCGCTCATGAGCGTCGACCACTCGATTTTGTGAGTGACAGTATTGAACGCCAGCATCCCCGCCAAGCCTCGCGCGATGATCAAAAGGTCGTCGGCGAGCACCATGGTTTTCCCGCGCCATGCTGGATTCTCTTGAGTCTCAAACGTGTGCCGGCCAAGCAACTCTCCAGCGGTCGTCAACTGCAAGATCTCGAATCCGGCGAGGGCCCACAATGTGTCACCTTCAAGCACCAGGGAAGTGATGCGCGTGGGGTGCTTGAAGATCTCCACTCCCCCCAACGTTTCGATGGCAAATTGGCCGTGCGCCGCACTCTTACGAGCGACGAAGCCTTCCGCGAAAACAGGGGGGTTCATGATGGAAAAACTTGGGTTCGAGGGGTTCGAGCGCTGGGCGTCTGAGCAAACGATATCCAGGTACGAGGCCTGGGCGCTGAACGACAAACCGATGGCCGCGATGAGGGCAAAAACCATGAGGACTCCTTTCCAAGATTTATGAGTCGATTTTATGAAATTCGCCTCTCATAAGTCATGTAAATATTACCGACGAAGCCCACCGACTTCACGAGTCGGTTATAGTCGGGCCCCAATCGCGAGGAGCTCCATGAAACACGCACTCTGGCTGACGGCCTTCCTGGCCACGACCACTCTATCGTGGGCCCAAGACCCCGAGTACGACTATGCTTTGCTCTCTGAGCGCCGCGCTTCCATGGTGCTGCCGAGCTACACCAAAGAACAAAAACTCAACGTGCTTCAGCAAACGCGCGTGGTGCTCACGCAGCTCTTTGTGCACGACCTCCTTAAGCTGCAAGACTTCGGTCCGGGCGCGAACCCCACGCCGGCCCTGGATGCCCTCGAGGCGGAAATTGAATCAGTCACAGACGTCGAGTTTCACGGCCGCTTGCGTGACATCGTGAACCGCCTGAAGGATCTCCACACCACCTACCGTTTCCCGCTTCCCTACGGCTGCTACGCCAACATGCTGCCCTTTAGCTTCAAAGAAATGATCCGCCCAGATGGCGAAAAAGCTATCGCCGTAGCGACGCTGGCCACTGACGCTGCGATCACAAGCCTCGTGCAAGGGCTCGCGGTACAAATCGGCGACGAACTCATCAGCTACGACGGCAGGCCCGCCTATGAGGCGGCCCATGCGCTGGAGCCCCGTGCTCTCGGTGCGAACCCGGCGGCACAGCTTCGTCGCGAAATTGGTCTCTTGAGCATGAAGAGCCAGAAGCGCGATTTCTTACCGGCCAACGACCACGTCGACCTCACCCTTAAGAATGTGCAGGGCGTGACGTACCAAGTGAAGGTTCCGTGGATCAGCAGCGGTGATCTCGAGTGCCTCAATCCCAAGACAGATAAGTCGACGCTTACAGAAAAAGTCTTGCCGCTTGATCTAGGTCTCGATGACGAGCAGTACTTGTTCAACCGCTTCTATCGCGCCAAGGCCGAAAAGAAGAGTATGGGTGGCTACCAGGATTCGGCCGATCCGATCCTGCAGTTCAAACGCATCACCAACCAGCACGGCGTCTTCGGCGTACTCAAGCTCGAAAGCTTCGTGCCGGAAAAACTCTCCGTCGACGAACTCATCGCAGAAATCGCTCGTATCCTGAAGACCGAATTCCGCGCCACGCAAGGTGTGATCTTCGATGTGCGCAACAACGGTGGTGGCTACATCGCTCTTGCTGAAAAGATGGTGCAGCTCTTCACACCCAAGACGGTCCAGCCGCTGGAGTTCCGTCTCAAGAATAGCTCCATGAACCAGACTTACTGGAAGCGCTGGCCGATGAGTCCGTTTGCTCAACGTCTGGTGGAAGCGCAAAACCTTCGCACCCACTACACTCGTCCTCTCGCCTTAAATAAAGTTTCGGACGTGAATAAGCTCGACCAGGCCTACTTCGGCCCCGTGGCGGTGCTGATGAATTCGAACTGCTATTCGTCGTGTGACATGTTCAGCGCCCTCATGCAGGACCACCAGGTCGGCACCATCTTTGGCGAAGACGAAAACACCGGCGCCGGTGGTGCCAACAATATCTCTGTCAAAGACCTCTACCAAGCATTGCCCGAAGACCAGCAAGGCGTGTTCGCCGTCCCGATGCCGGCGGGCCAGGATGTCGGCTTCTCCTGGCGCCAGACCGTGCGCTCGTTCGGGGCCCGTCGTGGGGACTTGATCGAAAACATGGGCATCCTCGCCGACGAAGTCATTCCTGCGACGGCCAATGACCTCGTTTCAGAAGACTACGAGCAGCTCGCGACGATTTCCGAACGTCTCATGGAAGCCGCCGCCGAGCGCCGCTCATCCGTGGCGTTTGAAACCTCCAGCGCTGATGTGGCGATGAACACCGCGCTCACCATCAAGGCGCGCTGGGCGCACACCAACGCCATCGAGTTTCGTTTGAACGGAGTGAGCCTCGGCACCATCGAAGTCCCGGAAGACTCGGCGACGATGACGACCTTAACTTTGCCGTTTGTCACACCGGCGATGGCGTCGAGCGGTCGCATCGAGGCGCTGGGACTGTTCGACGGAGAGTTGGTCTGGCGAAAATTCTACAGTTACCGCACGGTGCCGGCGTCGATCGTACTAGCGCCCAATGGTCGCCTCTTCAGTGATTTCTCCAGTGAGGCGCCGGAGCTCTTCACGCTCTACAGCGAAGGCGCTGGCGGCTGGCAGGTTCGTGACGGGGCCCTGCGCATCGGTGCGGGCCCACAATATGAGAACGGCGTGGTGACGGACGCGTCTCTCTTTGTGACCTTGCCGGAAAACTCGCAGATGACGTTCACCGCGAACATCGAAGGGGCGACGGAGAAAGACTACGATTATTTCAAAATAGTTGTGATCGAGAATGGCACGGAGACAGAGTTGCTCAAGTCGACCAGCGGGAAGATTCCTTCGCTAGCGTACACTTATGACCTGTCGGCTTTTGCGGGGAAGGCGATCGAGCTTCGCTTGAATTTTGAAAGCGATGAGGCCGAAACAGACGTCGGCCCCATCGTCGATCAATTCGTTATCTGGTGAGCCCTAGTACCAGTACTTCACCGCAGCGCTGGTCATGAAAGCATCGGCCGTGGCGCTCGTGGTGTAGAGGTATTTGATATTCGCACCGAGACTCAGGTCATTGCCGTTCGCAAGCTTCGCGATCGGAATATCAAAGCCCGTGAGCGGCGCCAAGCCGATATCCCAGGTTTCACCGGTGAGCACCGGGCCCGCCGCCATCCCGACGTACGAGTGACGAATCACCGGAATCTCACCGCCGAAGTTGTAGGTACCGCGTGCAAGCAAGGCCGTCCGCTGGTCATCGTTGTTCACTTTGTTCTCATCCATGTCGGTCGTAAAAGCTTCTGCGCCGACTCCGAAAGGAATGTAGGGCTGGTAACCGACGTCGACGCCAAGGCCCGTGGAGGTATCGTAACCGCCTGAGGGACTGTTCACACCGAGATTGATCCCCATGTGGGTACGTTGTTCTTCGTAGCTCTCAACTTCTTTCGGTTCTGGAAATGTTCCGACCGTTTGTTCCGAGGCATCTTGGGCGTACGCACTCAAGGCCGTGGTCGCGAGTAAGCAAAGCAAAGTTTTTTTCATCATAGAGTTCTCCTGGTTAGTTACGTAAGACCAGTATGAACGGCCACGACAAAAAACAATTCGCTAGAGAGTGAAGAAATTGTGGAGATAGCTAGACACTCGCCCCTACAGGGAATCGACCGCGAGTTGCATCGCTCGATGCGCATTCACGCGACCTGCACCGTAGTAGCTCGAGCGGCCCATGGTATCGGCCGAACGCTTGATGATGCTCTGGACTTGTGCCGGTGTGAACTTCGGATTCACTGAAAAAATCATCGCCGCGATCCCGCTCACCACAGGAGCTGCGTAGGACGTGCCACTACCCGTGCGGTATTTCGCCGTCGAGACGGCGTCGTAGATCGTGGTTGAGTAGAGCATGTGGCCCGGCGCCATGACATCAATGAAGGGCCCGTAGTTCGAGCCGCCCCAATCGTCTTCAGCGCGCCAGTACTTCCAGCGCTCGTCTTGCGCGTCCGTGGCACCTACGGCAAATACATTTTTGAAATCTGGATAGCTCGAAGATGAGCGGTACATGCCGCGGTTTCCTGCGGCGTATACCAACAGAGCACCCTTCTCAGCGGCGTACTTGCCGGCCGCTTCCACGGCAGGACTCTGCACACCCGTGAAACTCACGTTGATGACCTTGGCACCGCGGTCGGCCGCGAGCTGGATGCAGTCCGTGATGAGCTTCATGCTGGTGCTGCCCGTCTCGTTAGAAATGCGCATCGGCAGAATCTTCACGAAGGGTGCGAGGCCCACGCCTCCGAGCGAGTTCAGCTTCGCGGCGATGATTCCTGCGACGAAAGTTCCGTGCGAGGTCGTTGTGCTGTTATCGCTCACACCATCAACCATGTTCCAACCAGGCAGCAGATTACCCACGAGGTCTTCGTGATCGGCCTGGGCGCCCGAATCACAGACGGCCACGAGGATTTTCTTAGTCGCATCGGCGAGCTGCCACGCCACTTCAGTTTGAATGTTGCTGTGGTGCCACTGTGAACTCAGATCAGTTTCCGCCTCATTGGTGGGCGTGGTTTCGATGGTGTTGTAGGTGACGAATTCGTAGTCGCCACTGTTGAGCATTTCTTGACGAAGATTTTCGAGAGCTTGCTTAGTCTTTGCCGTGAGAACTTGTGATTTCGTTTGATTTTTTAAACGGTAGAGCAGCTCACCCGTATGGTGAACCTGCGCTTGCGCGCTGAAGGAGACGAGAGTTGCCAAAATCCATTTCAGCATATGACCTCTTCGAAGCGTTTTATCTATTGTCTCTGAGCTACGGCCGAGAGTTTGGCCTTGTGCGTAAAGGCAAACCTTGCCCGGCCCTGAATAATGACGGAATGAAAATCCTTATTCTGACCCTGTTGCTGACTGCCTGTGCGACTCCCCAAGACGATTCACCACGGACCGCGCTGGAAACAGTTGAGCAATTCTATCGCTCGTATCTTTCCCTCGCTAACAACAAACCCCGCGATACCCATCCGCCCCTATCCAAGGCCTGGCAGGAGCTGGTGGCGAAAAATGAAGAGGTCTGTCGCAAGAAGGCCGGCTCAGGAGTGTGCGGAGTCTATTCCCACGGTGACGTTTATCTTGATTCTCAGGAATGGAGTACCGACCTCAATTTTGCGAATTCCGGCTTTCGCGCTGATGAGATTACCCCAGGCAAGATCTACGTGCGCTTCATGCTGTTCCCGCACTACCGCGAGGCCCAGATGAAAGGCTCACGGACCCTAACCTATTTGATGGTGGAAGAGGACGGCCGTTGGGTCGTCGATGATATTGTGATGAGAAACCGCTCGACCAAACAGAGCATGCGCGACGAAATCAAGTACTACCAGTCGCTCTAAGGATGACCCATGAAACATCTCTGCCTTTTCTGCCTCGCTCTTCTGGCACTTCCCGCGTTTGCGAATCCCTTTGTGGCGGTCTTTATCGACGCTGCGACAGAAGCGAAGCTGGGCAAATTTCCGATCGATCGCACCTACTACGCCCAAGCGGCCGTCGTGCTTAAAGAAGCTCAGGCCAGAGGCATCGTGTTCAAGTATTTTTTTGATCTGCCTCGCAAAGGTGACGAAGAACTGGCACTCGCGATGAAAGGCATTCCGACTCTTTTGCAGGCCAGGATTGATCACGAAGAGCCCGCCTCAAAGACACTGGCCGCTAAGTTTTTTCGTCCAACCCAAGGCAAACAAACGGCCCTGATTGCAGGCAAACGAGGATGGATTCCCATCCCCACTCTCCAACGAGATGCTCACGGCGTTGGGTTCGTGGATGCTCGCCAAGGGCAGCCCCTCAGCTACCCTGCTTTCGAAAGCTATCAAGGAAAGACAGTTCCCTCGCTGGTGCTCCTCAGTGTGGAGATGGCGCTCAATGAAAAAGCCACCGCCGAGCTGGGAGAAAATCTCAAATTTCCTCAACGAACGTTGGCCCTCTCACCGCAAAGCGAGTTCACGATTAAAGCCAAGAGCACCATGAAAATCTATTCTTTCAAAGACCTGCTAGATAAGTCGATTCCAGCGGCGGAGCTCAAAGAGAAAATTGTGATTCTCGGATACAGCGGCTCGAAGGCGCAGACGTTTCAAACGTCGCTGGGACCGATTGGAGCGCATGAATTATTTTTAGCGGCGGCGGAAGATCTTTATCAGCGAGTCGTTGCCTCAGGGAAGCAACCCCCTTCCTTGTAACGTGCCTTCAAGTTTCTTGTTATAAAACGCCAAGAGTTCATCTTTCACTTGCGGCCCTTCGATGATGCCTAAGGCGTAAGCAATCGCTTCGAGAGTCGCCATGCCATACTCATTGGTTTCCGCACGCATGTGAAGCGTGGCAGGGTTAGGCGTGGTGATCTTAATTCTTGGAATATCTTTGAGCTCCGGGTGGCGCGTGTGAACCTTGCCCGCCTGCCGCCAACTGCCATCGGGCACGATCAGCTGAATCGGCAAGGAGCTCATCTCCACAAACTCGCGGGTGAGTTCCACAGCATCTTCTGAAGGATAGAACAGCAACGTTCGATAGCTTGGACTCAACAGATCCGTGAGATCGAGCCCCGCGCGATCTTCGCCACGAATCCGCATCTCACTATTCGCCAGCGCCTTCACCGCCAACCGACCGGTGTTGGTGGTCCGCTTAAGCTCTTTGGTGTGCACCACGAGAATAAGTTTTGTTTTAAGGGTGATTGAGGGCGTGTGAGCGCAGATGCAACGGAGTTGATGCAGATAACAGCCGGGACATGGATTTTGGGGTTTGCGCTGGCCTGTCATAATAAAAAAGGGCCTCTTACGAGGCCCCTCAGAACTACTTGCCAGCTTTCGCTTTAGCTTTTTCTTTCTTCTTGTCTTGCTTTTCTTTTGTGGTCAACTTCGGCTTACCCTTGAGCTTGCCTTTGTCCTGTCCACCTTCTCCACGAGCCATGATGATCTCCTTCGTTTGAGTCCGTTCCCTCAAGCCTAACACAAAAACGTTACTGCGCGCAGTGATTCAAACGAAAAGAATCAACCCCACAGGTGTTCTGTTTGAGGTCCAGGATAAACCGCGCATTATAAAGACAGTCCCACTTCGTGTCCGAGATCAACCCAATGCTCCCTTCCACGAACACCCCGTTTTGGACGTACTGTGCGTTGAGCATCCCGGCCCCATCAACCTTAAAGCTGTGGCGCTGCTCGCCGCCCGGCAACGCCAGGGGCCCGCCCTGCGAGCGCGCGGCCTCGGCCAAGGCGGCCAACAGGCGTAGGCACTTATCCTTGAGGGCGCCAGAGACCACCGGCAAATTCACATCCAGCACCTGCTCTTCGAGGTGGGTAAACTCAATTCCCACGCCATCGATGCGCATCTCGTAACCAGAGGCGAGCTGTGGATTCGGTAAGAGCTTCATCTCGTAGCGAATTTCTTTGTTGGTGATGTTGGCGCCTTGCTTGATCGTGAACGACGCCACCAACGTCATCTTGCTGGTCTGCCATGAACCTAAGATTGTTCCGAAGTTTTTGTTCTCTCCGACGATCTTTCCCCCGCGCAAGAGCTTGATGCGCAAATCAGAATCTGCCGAAACTTTCACCAATAAAGGCAAATGATGTTTGGTCAAAAATTCGGCCGGAGTGATCTCAGCGAAACTTGCCTGGGCCCCGTGGGCACACAGGAGCAGGAAAATGAGTTTATTCATGCTTAAAACTTAACAGCATTTCACTCTAGAGGCTCATTTCGCAACGCAAAATAAGGCAAGATTAAGATTCGGGGTTGATACTTCGATTTCAACCCTTTAGATTGGAGGTCTCTCTTTATCGAATCCAATATGTGGGGGATTAGCTCAGCTGGGAGAGCGTTTGCATGGCATGCAAAAGGTCAGCGGTTCGATCCCGCTATTCTCCACCAAATCTTACGCTGGACGAACCATCGTCCATTAAAAAGCCGCCTAGATAGGTACCTATCTCAGCGGCTTTTTTAATTTCTGCCATCTTTTCACCACAATCAGCTCCACCAAATGAAGCTTCTAATGGCCTACCAAGTTTACGAAAAGGGAGAACAACTCCTGATTGACCCTTATGGGCCTCTCTGACTGCCTCTGATTGGCGCTCTGATCCCCAAAAATCAACCATAATGACATTTTCGGGATTCAAATGAATGGTCTTAACAATATTTCTCAAAATCTCGCGCTTCTTGGCCAGATTAGCCTTTCTAAAACGCTCACTTCTGAGCAAATCAATTCCACCTAATAAATAATCAACGTCAATTTCTCGCTCTTGATCAGAATCTAGCTTCTGCTTAAGAGACTCAGTTTCTTCTTTTAAAAGTGACAATTTCTTTTCAGAATCTTCCAGTTTGTTAATCAAACTATTCAGTCTGGCCGCATTTGAATTGGTCGCCATGATTGTAACAAGTTGATCAATTTCAGCTTGAGTTTTTTCAAGCTCTTTTTCTTTCATCTTAACCAGTGATTGATTCACTTTAGGGCGTGAATTATTCATGTCCTTTAAAGTCTCAACGAAATGTTCTTTCATTGCTTGGTTATTTAAAAATGAAAAGGCCTGTTTTTTGATAAGCGTTTCTAGTTCAACAGCAGGGTATCTTTTAATACGACAAGAAGATGCCCCTTTATGGCCATAGTAAAAATGTGTTCCATTTCTACCATTTCCAGACTGCCCAAATAACGGAGAGCCACATTCATCACAAGTAAGTAAACCTGAGAAAATAAAATCATGCTTTGGAGCTGATTTAACTTGTTTGTTCATATTCAATTTATCTTGAGTTTGATTGAACAATTCTTCTGAAACAATTGGCTCCCATGAAGCATCGACAAGCATATATTGTTCTTCAGACTTTAGAAGATCAGTAGATGCGTCTTTATTATTCTTATTGATTTCTCTTTTTCCCATATAAGCAGGATTGGTAAGAGTTCTCCAAATATGATCATGATTAAATGGATTACCACCTTTGGCTTGACCATCTTTTCCAACCCAAGACTTGTTTACAAAGCCGCGCTTATTTAACTCATGAGCTACTGCTGAAATACTCCCAAGTTCAAAATAAAGATTGAATATTTCCTTAACAAGATTGGCTTCTTTTTTATTTAGAATTAAACGACCAGAGTTTTTAGTGTCTTTGTCGTAACCTAGAAAAGGATGGCCACCGTTTAAAAGGCCTCGCAATGCACGAGAGTGAAAGTTATTTTTGATCCTTTCTGCTGTTAGCTCTCTTTCAAATTGGGCAAGTGCCATAATAATGGTCATGAAAACGCGGCCAGCAGGGCTTGTCGTATCAAAATCATATTGTAGACAAATAAAATCACAACCAAGCTTTTCCATGTCATTGATGAAATTTAAAAAGTCGGCAACAGAACGACTCAAACGAGATAGTTCCGTAACCATAACTGTATCAATTCTTTTCTTCTTAATATCTGCTATGAGCCTCTGAAACTCGGGGCGATCTGTATTTTTACCTGAGTAGGCTTCGTCTTTATATAGATCAACGACTTTTCCCCATTTATCATTTTCATAGCGATTCTTCTCTTCAACTTTCATTCTTAATCGTTGAATTTGAGAGGTAATAGAACCCTCTTTATTTTTTGCCTGCTCATCTGTCGATACACGACAATAAATAGCAATCTTTCTCATAACTAATCCTTACTACGCTTGATAATGACATCAACATCTAAACCAATACCGTTAGCAATTCTTACTAACTGATCAATGCTGACTCCTCTTTCTGTTCCTCGAAGAATCTTATTAACATTTCTTCGATCAAGCCCAATCATTCGAGCAACTTCACCTTGAGATAGCTCTTTTCGTTCCATTTCTTTTTCTATAGCAACAAGTATTTTGTTTTTAATTTCGGAGTTATCCACGCAATTTACCCCTAAAGTCTTCAAGAACACTTTGAGAGAAATTATGGATGTTTTCTCTTGTGACTCTATTCCTATCGACGAAGTGGTTTATCTCGTCTAGACGACTATTAAATTCATCATCACTTAAATCATCAAAGCGGAGAATTTCTTCTTTTCCAATTTTGTACTCATCTACCATTTTAAAAAAATTATCAATTAAAGCGTAATGCTCATTGTCGATAAAAGGTGCTGCTTTTCGTACATGAGTTTTAGTTTTTCTCACAGCGGATACAAATGAGTTGAATCTTTTTCTATCAACACCATCCCATAACAGATCAACTGCATCTTCAAGATCAACAATTGATGACCAGAGCTTGTTATAAATGTCAAACTGACCAGAAAAATACAAATTGAAAGCAGTGTTTTGCTTATTTAGCTGGACGGCTAGTTGATTCTTGATTTCTTCCAATGCTTTTGAAAGATTGTGTTCTTCATTTGTCTGAATCCGATTTGCCTGTACTTTTCCAAGCCAAGTAAAAAAACCAGCTAGGATTGCAAAGGTAACACTATTTATTCCAATTGTTTCTAAAAGACTCATCGTTATCTCCCTACCAAATAGACTAGCGTGAGATATCACGCTAGTCAAGTAGGGAATACATTTGTGAGATCAGTTACTTAACTTGCCGTGCTGGCCAAATGGGGGAAAATTAGCTGACAGAGCACTCTAAATCGCTGTTTTTCAGCTTCAATCTCCTGTGGGGCGTAGCGGACGACAATTTTAAATTCCTTCAGATTGGTCTTCTTCTGTGAACTTTTCTTTTTTTGATTTTTTGACATTAGTTCGTTTGTTCCTCATTTGGATTTTCTGAAGAGCATTGGCCAAAATATCGGCTGCATTGTCAGAACTCTGAATTTTGGTTGCTAAATCTCGTAAGTATTCTTTTGAATTAAAATGATCCTGAATGATTTGATCTTTTTTCTTTTCAAAAGATTCTTTTCTGAAGCCTTCAACAATCCATGAAACGAGTCTTGATGGGTTAATTTTAACAAAGTCACCGCTATCTTTTAACTCTTGTAACATTTCAGTTAATGCATCTTGTGCATTAGTATCGAGTAAAACTCTGAACTGTGTTTGCTTATTCATTTAACCTCTCTTGGGTATTCAAGAACAACGCTGGCCTTAAATTCAACCTTTTCTTGATTTGGAATCTGTCTGGAGCCTGTCGGCCCACCTGAGGAAAATGATCTTTGTCCGTGGCCATCACATCTGCCGAAACCTAAAAATCCAGTTTGAACATTTCCATTTATTGGTTCTGGTGAAACTATAAGGAATACTTCATCGCTTTCCGAGAGCATTTCATCCGACAATTTAAATCGTGAAATAACTTTTGCACCCTGATGATCACTTATAATGCCAATGGGGTAAGTGTTATTTCCAATTCTAAATTTAACAGAGATGTTGATTGAATCTTGGTCAAAAAAGTATGGACTTTTGAGATCATCAGATTGCTCTCGATATTTATGAGTACAAGTCCCACGACGCTCATCTTCAAAACATTCCATAAGCTTTGGAGTAAGACACATTCTACAAATCGGATCACGAATACAAATCCTTTTTGTCCATCGAGATTGATAATTCCGATCAATGATCTTTGTGAACTGAGGAGTATACCTTGTGCCTACAAGATAAAGCTCAATAATGTTCCCAGCCTGCTGTTGTCCTAGCGATACCTGATTTTTTAAAACTTCTGATTCAAGCAGCACTTCTCTTCTGGGTGCATTTTCAATTTGAACATCGTCTTTTACTTCTGGTGGATTCTCTTCCTCCCAAAAGTTTCCGCAACCAACAAGAGAAAGCATGAACAACAATCCAATACTAGATGTTAAGAATCTCATTTTTTTGCCTTTGGTGGATTTGGAACCCATTGAGGCTCTTCTGTAATAACCCAGACACGATGGCCCTCAATAAGTTTTTTTCCTTGCACTTGGGTATCAATCCACTGTGCTTCTACTTTTGGAACCGTAAGGCCCGGCCCAGATGAGCTTTGATAACCTGAAGGAGTAGAGACATTAAATTTTTCTAAATTGAAAAGTGTTTCTCTTCTTACTCGGTCGTCTCGCTTATCCATACCTTTATGCAGGAAGTAACTGGCAATTCCTCCGATGGCACCACCGATTAGCGCGCCTTGAAGTGCGGCTTGGCCTTTATTGCGATCTGCTAGCGAAGATGCTCCTATTGCTCCTGTCGCTGCACCTGTTCCTGCTCCAACAATTAATGATTCTCTCATTGTCGAACACCCCACCATCGAGACCATTAGCATGGTCAAAACTAAAATATTCATCAAAATTCTCCTTAATATCAAAATCCCTTGATTGAACTTAAAAACCTTACTTGTGATATAGTCATAACAATTAGTTATAAGGTTTTTGCTACCAATGCGTTGGTAGCTTGTTGGTAGTCATAATCATGGAAATTTAGTGTAAATGTTTTGCCACTTATATTTTTAAAAGTGGCTGAACTACTGTGTTTAAAAAATTCTTTTACCAAACAAAAATATATTTTTTGTGTGTATCTTTGTGCCAATTCAGTTTCAATTCTCATTAGTGCTTTAAGAATTGTGGGGTTATCACAAACGTAAAGAACGACATCGACATTTTCCTCCAAATGGTAATTCAATAAATATTCAGACCATCGACCTGACTCTTTGTGTGAGCGTTCATATTCAACAGCAACTTTGAATTCTTGATTTTCGATCAAAAGTGAAAGAAAAATATCACTATTCAATCTTTTGAATGGATCAAATTGTTCACTCAAATCACCATGATCAATTCCTTGAATTTCATTTTCAAGCTTAAGTGAGTTTAAGCTTCTAGATTTAATTAGCTTGAAATAAATCTTCGCCACACCTAAATCATGGACTGGATTGGAACATTTAAGTTCTTTTCTAATAATCTTCCCTGATAAATAGTCTTCGATTTCCAGCAAACCATTTTCTGTAATGTTATATAAAGGCTTTAATGACATTCCATTAAAATGGGCACGTTTACCAATGTAATTACCATTTACTAAACGCTGGATTCTTTTGACGACAGTGGATTTGTGCAAATTTTTGAAGTGATTATCCATCAGCAGATCAAGATCAAGACCTTTACTGTAAAATAAATCCCTAAGTAAAACACGGTCTCGCTTACTTAAAACGACTTTCCAGCTTTTCTTTTTTTCAAAAGATGGATTAATTCCCGTCGGGGATTTGTGTTTTCTTTCCTAGAACTTCGCCCTCAGAAATATCCATCATTGGTCGAAAGCAGGGATAATTTGAACTGAACTTTTCTTGTAAGATTTCAATTTCACTTTTGAGTTCTTCATCTTCAAGGAATGGAGCTTGTATTTCTAAAAACTCATTTCCTGAAGCCCATACTGCGCGGCCCTTAATATCTGGCAACTCAAATGCTCTTTTGTTGCCTAGAACTGTCACAGAGTTAGTCATCGTGTTCATTCTGAAACAAACTCGTCCACCGATATTTTCTTGAACTTTAGTGTCAATTGTTTCTTTTGATACCTTTTGAGTAGCAAAAATAAGATGAATTCCTGCGGCCCGTGCCAGTTTGGCTAGCTCATCTGTATATTCCCTTGCGGTATTAATCAGATGGGCCTTAGTCGCATTGGCCTTTACTTTTGAATAGAGAACAGAAGCCTCATCAATTCCAACAACAATTTTGTCCATTTTATCCCTTGCTGGAATAATTTCTTTATTTCCTGTCTTTTCCAAATACTCAAAACGTCGATCCATTTCATCTTTGATTTTCTTTAGCATTTGACAGGCCTCAGCTTCTGTCTTAGCGATTCTCACATTTGGCAATTCTCCAAACTCTTTCATCTCAACACCTCGCTTTAAATCTAAGAGGTAAAGCTGAAGTCTTGGCGTAGATTTTAAAAGACTCACAAGTGTTTGCTTGAAAAAGACACTCTTACCACCACCAGTGGTTCCGGCTATAAGCAGATGCGGAAGTGATTCAAGAGTCCTCGTGACAACTCCTTTCATTGATTCACCAATAATAAAAGAATGAGGTTTTACTAGTTGTGCTTCTACATCATGGTACTTAACAAGCTTTGGAAGTTTTCTCTTTGTTAGATACAAAATGATAATTTGCGGATTACTGCCGTTAGCTATTGAATCAATCTCTTCAGCAAATGAAGCCTCAATATCACTTTTTTTCTGCTGGTATTTATCAATCCCAATTCCAACTGATTTTATAACTAACGTAGTCTTAAACTCATCGACATTGTTGACTGAAACAACTCTAAAAAAAGCTCCTTCTGCACCTTTTAATCCAATTCTGTTCAATTTTTTCTGAAACTCTTGGATCAGCTTAAATTCACGCAGGCCAACCAAAATGGAGGTGAACAACAAAATCGTGAATAGAAATGCAAAGAAGAAAACCTCCCACGGAATTTTGTAAAGGACATTTACTAGAAACTTAGGAAGATCATTCTGTATTCCTAAATGTGTCGACCATAAAAATCTGTGGTTAAAAGTTGTTGCGCCAATTATCAGAGTTATTGAGAGTATTAAAAGATAATATTCCTTCTTGTTCCTCCACATTTTTTTAAGTCCAAGCCAAACGCATTGAGATAAAGATTCAATAATTGTAAGAAAGTTATTCTCCTTTTTTTTTGAACTACTCATTTTCACCGCCAAATGCCGAAGTCAAACTGATGATTATGTCAGTACCAGCTTCTAGCGTAATGTAAGGAGGAGTTTGGGCCATGGCCTCTGCGTGTCTGGCGGCCTCCATTTCTGAAACTTTAGATACACCCTGAAATACAGCATTTTTCATTGTTGGCTTGGGTGTTGTTGCACCAAAATCGCCATGGGCCGTCTTATCTGTTAAAACATCCGTCATACTAGATACCATTGTTAGTCCTAATGTTCCGGCAATTCTTATCCCCGTTTCCGAGTGAACATCTCCAATAATACCATTTGAATAGTCAGAACTATCTAGCGCCATGGCCATTATTTGTTTCTCTTCACCCGTTGGGCTAATTGCTTTATCAAAACTTAGATAAATCCTTTCGCCTTTACCTGAATAATTAGCCTTTCCAATAAGCATGGAATTCTTTTCAATAAATTGTTCTCCTTTAAAGTTTGCACCATAAGGCAAAAGAACTTTAATTTGCGATGTTAAATCTCGTGAGTCGATTGCGGACAAGAGCTTGCCAATGATATTTGATCCATTGGGAAGTGCTTTTTTTGATGACTTATCATCACTTCTAACAAGAACTTGTTTTGCTCGGTATTCCAGCTTCTTTTGCTGAAATTCACCCGACATATTATTAGATTTTTTTGTGTCAGGTGGTACTTCATTTTGAATTGGAATCATTTCAATTTCAGTGCTGGTCAATTGAGGCCGCAGTTCATGGCCGTCAATTAGACTCTTATCTGTCTTTTGTGATGTACCTGCTGGTGGTGAATCAAAGACAATGGCAAAAATTGTATAGGTTAGCCCCAGAATGAAGGCTAAAATACTTCCAATTTTTTTTATATTAAATCTTCTTTTTCCACCATCTAGAGTAAAAGCAAACCTCTCAAACCATCCAGATTTTTCATTGGCTATAAAAATTTCTCCTCAATGATGTGTTTTGCTTCCAAGCCTTGATACTTAACATTCAGAGTAAAGCTCTTTTTAGATGGAAGTTTTAATAGAAGGCGAATATTTGCCATATAATTTCCTTCTTTTTGATCAATTATCACTTTACTCTCACCATAGGTTTTATTCCCGTGAGTCGTCATGAATTTGAAATCATTTACATTTATGATTTCTTTTTTTAAATGTTCAACTCTTAGGTCAAGGATATGAAGCTTAAGTGAATCATGAAATTGGACATTCTCTGATGTCACAATTAGCTTTTCTCCAATTACCTTCTTAAAACTAAACTTTTCCTTCTGCCTTTGTTTGGGTTCTTGCCTTTGCACGGTGGGAGATGGCCGCCAGCCACGCTTTACAATGACTAAATCATCATAGTGAGCATCACCATCTACATTTAAAATCAAACCATAGGTATTGTATTCACCGTACACAAACAAGTTAGTCTTTGCCGTTCCTAGAGGTTGAATGGTGACATCATTATCAATGAATTCCACATTGAAATAATTTTGATTTCCAATGACAACCTTCTTGGGCTTTTCCAAAAAGCGCAATACTGTAGATTGGCCCATCTTAAGGTTAATATGACCCATTTCGTTTGAACTCATGTACAGATCACGAACCTTTGCATGAGAGGCATTCACGGTGCAAAAAATAAAAAGCACAATCAATGTATTATTTATTTTCATGCTCAATAACTCCGTTGACTAAGATTCCATAAGGGTTCCATTTTGAAGCTTTATCTTTGATTAATTGAAAACTTGCTTCTGTTGGTACGATCAAAGGAATGCTATTAAATCTGACAATTTTATCAAACTTTGCAAGTGCTTCTTTGTCATTTACGATGATTTCAATATTTGCGACATACTGGTCAATCTTTGACAATTGTGACTCAGATTTGTCTTTCTTGATTTCACCTTCAAGGGCCTGAAGATATCCATCTGTTGAAAGAGGAGCAATATTTCGTAAAGTTCCACCGAGATCATCTTTTCTAATTTGATATCTAAGATTGATGAACTCTTTCAAAAAAACTTTAACATCTTCTTGGTTTGGGCCTGCGCTTAAATGTCTTCCAACGACATAGGACTTACTCTGACCAGTCTCTTGAATCACAATTGGATCAGGATTTAGTATAACAAAAATGAGAATGACCATCAGTAGAGTTATAAAGCCTAAAAACATTGTTGCGATCTGATATAGTTTCAGCTCTTTGTTAATTCCTAGCCACTGATTGATTGGTGTAAAGATTTTATTTTTTATCATTATTTCTCCCTTTGTTGAAATTTGGACGTAGTACATTTGGTGGATCA